>OFDC01000016.1_pt1 | contig 267388 bp, 192 predicted proteins | sample 1520941 | NCBI WGS metagenome assembly OFDC01 (sample SAMEA94258168, study PRJEB24077) | hot springs metagenome | biome: Aquatic biome; feature: Water | place: India | collected 2012-12-06 | depth 5 m
ATTGCGAAGCAATAGTTCGAAGTGAATATAGCGAGGGACCGGTCCCAATCCGTGGACCGACTCATTGAAAATTGTCCTTCGATACACTTGCTTCGCAAGCACTCAGGAACCGTCCTTCGATACACTTGCTTCGCAAGCACTCAGGAACCGTCCTTCGATACACTCGCTTCGCGAGCACTCAGGAACCGTCCTTCGATACGCTTGCTTCGCAAGCACTCAGGAACCTTTTTTCCAATAACCAGTAACCAATAACCAACAAACCACAAATACCAAAAGGCCACTCCGTTGAGCGGCCTTCAATGGTAATAAATGAAAACAATTAAACTATCTAATATCTCTACATGAGAACTTACAAGGGGTTTAACGTGATTTGTGTGGGGAAAGGTTACGTTGATGGTTCATTTTAATAATGGGGTTCACCTAATCATTTAAGAATGAGCAGCTGAGTAATTAGAAATCAATAACATTTTTTTTCGTTTGTGTAAGCCGGTTCTTTCAGACCTTGCAAGCAAAACGAACCTAAAGAGTTATGAAAAAGTACTTAATCATGGCCGGAATGGCCTTGTCTGTTGCGGGATTGGTGGCATTTACACAAGGCACCACACCGCCTGAAAGTCTTGCGATTGGCGCGGTTGCTCCGAAGACAGATCTCAAAATGGCCCTTACTAACGGCAAAGAGGTATCCCTCGCTGAATTGAAAGGCAAGAATGGTTTATTGGTGGTCTTCTCTTGCAATACATGTCCATTCGTGATCGGCGCTGAAGGCTACGGCCAAGGCTGGGAAGGACGCTATGCCCAAGTTCAAAAGGATGCACAGTCGATGAATTTTGGAATGGTGCTCGTGAATAGCAATGAAGCAAAGCGCGAAAAAGGAGATGGTCTTGACGATATGCGCAAACACGCTGAGGAGAAGGGCTACGGCAATATTCCTTATGCACTCGACAAAAATTCTGAACTAGCAAACGCCTTCGGAGCGCGCACTACACCTCATGTTTACCTTTTTGATAAGGACATGAAGTTGATCTACAAAGGCGCTATTGATGATAGCAATGAGTCGCCAGAGAAAGTGAAGGAACGCTATTTATTCAAGGCAATGCAATTGAGCAGTTCTGGAAAAAAAGTAGATCCTGCTGAAACAAAGCCTGTGGGTTGTAGCATCAAGAGAGTAGGCTAAACCCTATTTTTGCCTCATGATTCCGAGGCCGTATTCTTTTGAAAACATCAATGAAGTGATGGATGGGGCTGTCTTTTTAGTAGACAAGCCATTGAAGTGGACCAGTTTTGATGTGGTGGGTAGATTAAAGTGGCTCATGCGCCATCATTGCAAAGCACCGAAGTTTAAAATCGGTCATGCAGGAACACTAGACCCTTTGGCGAGTGGACTTTTGGTGGTGTGTACAGGAAAGTGTACCAAGCAAATCGTTGCCATTCAAGGAGGAGAAAAAGAGTACACAGGAACAATTGTTTTGGGGCAGACTACTCCAAGTTTTGATTTAGAAACAACTCCTGAAGGAGATTATCCCTACAAAGATTTAACAGAGGCCCAGCTTGCAGATGCTGCGGCCTCTTTTATTGGTGAGCAGTTGCAAACGCCACCAATATATTCAGCAAAACAAATCGACGGCAAACGCGCGTATGAAGCTGCACGCGCAGGAGAAGAAATTCAAATGCGCCAAGCGTTGATCAACGTCTATGCATTTGAGTTGACTGCTATTCGCTTACCTGAGGTTGATTTCAAAATCAGATGTTCGAAAGGAACTTACATTCGAACCATTGCAAATGATTTTGGAAAAAGATTGAACAGTGGATCACACCTAAGTGCGCTGCGTCGCACGGAGAGTGCGCCTTTCCGCATCGAAGATGCAAAGACCATGGAAGATTTGGAAGCCTTTTTAATGTCGCTTCCTGCGTATCAAAAGGTCTAGTTTATCGCGCTACAAATCGAATGGTTTGTCTATTTCGCTGTTCCAAAAGAATCTCTTTGTCTTTTGTAAGCATGCGAATATTTTCTTCCGTATAGTGGCGTGCGGTGAGCAATACAAGATTTTCGTTGTATCGAATGGTGTATTTATTTTTTAATACATCAAAGAGTTTTTCTTGCTTGTATTCATCCTTGTCAATGCAAATGGAAAAGTTGAGTGCACTGTTTTCCATGAGGTGAATGCGAATGCCTATTTGAGAAAGTAGGTCAAATATTTCTCTCAAATTATCTTCTACAACAAATGAAAAATCCTTTGGTGTAATGCTTATCAATACTTGATTGGCTTTACAAATAAAAGAAGGCACGAGGTGGTCAGCTTCTGTGCTTTCTTGGATAGCGCTGCCTGCTGCATCGGGATCGATAAACGATTTGATGTAAAGCGGAATATTTTTATTCTGCAGCGGCTTCACTGTTTTGGGGTGAATCACGCTCGCCCCGTAGTATGCGAGTTCTATGGCTTCGCGGAAAGAGATTTTATCCAGCTTCACCGTGTCGTTAAACCATTTTGGATCAGCATTGAGCATACCGGGGACGTCTTTCCAAATGGTGACATCAGATGCATCGAGAAGGTATGCGAGGATGGCTGCAGTGAAATCACTTCCTTCGCGGCCGAGGGTTGTAGAATGGCCATGGATATCGCTTCCAATAAATCCTTGGGTGATGACGATTTGATGTTGAGACATGGCGGTATGGATGGCCTGTGCCTCGGTAGCACTTTGGTCCCAATTGACGCGGGCGTCGCGGTGTCGGCTGTCGGTCTTGATGATATCGCGCGCATCTATCAAGGTTGAGCTGAATTGATTTGATTTAAGGAAAGCTTGCACCATGGTAGTAGAGAAGAGTTCTCCGAAGCAAACGATTTGATCGTATTCGAGGTCTTCATTTGTGGATACAGGCGCATCGCATTGAAGCTGCATTTTTTCAAACAAGGCAATAACAGGAGCCATCGACTCATCGTATTTGTTCCCGAAGAGTTCTTCGCCGATGGATAGATGATAAGCCTTTATGCGTTCGATGACTTCAATTGTATTTCCGTTATGGAAACGCGCGCGGTGAAGGTCTTCAAGGGCATTGGTTACTTTTCCCATCGCAGAGATGACAATGACTAGCTTGTCATTGGGGAATTTCTGGATGATAGAGGCTACGTTTTTAACTGCCGCTGCATCTTTTACAGAGGCTCCGCCGAATTTGAAAACCTTCATTTTGTAGAATTAAAAAAGGATGCGATTTGATCTTTGGAAAGCCTGCCATTGAGCCATTCGCTCGAATAGGTGGCTTTATATTTATCATAAAAACGAATAGCAGGCTCGTTCCAGTCGAGGACTTGCCAAGCCATTCCGGCTAAGTTTTTTTCGTGTGCATATTGCATGGTGCGCTCAAAGAGGAGGTGTCCGATTCCTTGACCGCGGTATTCGTCAGAAACCACCAGGTCTTCAAGATAGAGGAGCGGACCTTTCCAAGTAGAGTAGCGGATGAAAAAGAGGGAAATGCCGATGATTTTTTCATGCTCACAAGCCACAAAAAGCTTGAAGTATGGCTCGTTTCCGAAACCATATTCCTCCATATCAGCAGCAGTAACGATTACTTCGTGAGGAGCTTTTTCATAGACCGCCAATTCATGGATGAGGGCGAGTACCGCCGGCATATCCGTTTTGAGCCCTTCTCTTATAGTGACATTAACCGCCATGCAGCAAAAGTAATGTACCTTTGCAGCATGTCTAGTATTCGATTAGAAAAAATGGGGTCGTTGATCAAGCGCGAGATGAGTACCGTGTTTCAACAGAACATGCATACACATTTCGAAGGTTTGATGATTACGGTGACCAATGTTCGCGTAGCACCAGATTTAAGTGTGGCGAAAATTTATTTGAGTTTTTTTCCAACTGAAAAAAAAGAACACGGGATGACTTTGGTAACAGAGAAGAATTCAGTGTTGCGCAGAATGTTGGGAGAAGCAGTAGGTAAGCAATTGAGAAAAATTCCTTCGTTGAGTTTTTATATCGATGATTCACTTGATTATTTTGAAGAGATCGATCGTCTCTTGAAGAAGAAGTAGAATCATTAAGAACAAGAATCCATGCATTACGATCCTATTAAGAAGTCGCTCGGTAACGTTTTCAACCGTAGTCCTTATTTAAGAATTTTATTTTACAAGCTATTAGATATCCTTCTGCTTCGCACATGGCACATCCATCGTGAGTTGCGCAAATGGCGCAAGACAGCACCAGCAAAGGCACACATTCTAGATGCTGGATCTGGCTTCGGTCAGTACAGCTATCACATGAGCAAATTCAGTGATAAATATTGTTTGCTAGGTGTGGATGTGAAAGACGATCAAGTAGCAGAATGCAATGAATTGTTTCGTGCGCTTGGAAAGCAACATGCTTTTTTCAAGGTTGCTGATTTGACGAAGTTTAGAAAGGAAAATGCATTTGATCTAGTGCTATGCGTGGACGTAATGGAGCATATCCTGGAAGATGTGGATGTGTTGACGAATTTCTACGCAAGCATGAAAGAGGGAGGAACCTTGATCATTTCCACTCCATCCGATCAAGGAGGAAGTGATGCACATGATGAAGAAGATGGAAGTTTTATTGAAGAGCACGTGCGCAACGGTTATGGTATGCAGGAGATGAAAGACAAGCTTGCATTGGCCGGATTCAAAAAGAAGAAATTGCATTACAGCTACGGAACTCCAGGACAAATTTCGTGGAGATTATCGATGAGTATTCCGATGCGTTTATTGAATGTATCGCGTGCATTTTTTATTCTGTTGCCATTCTATTATTTGGTGGTAATGCCGATTGCGTTGATTCTAAATTTTATTGATAGTCACACTGCGCACCGCACGGGGACAGGCTTAATCGTGATTGCGACTAAGTAATCAAGTGAATGTTTCGTACTACATAGCGCGTCGTTATTTATTCGCGAAGAAGTCGCGAAACATTATCAATATTATTTCCATGATCTCTATGACCGTTGTTGCTTTTGTGACAGCGGCGATGATATGCGTGATGAGCGCTTTCAGCGGAATCGAAATGTTGGTGCAGCAATTATTTTCCAATTTCGATGCACCATTGACCATTGTTCCGGTGGAAGGAAAATCATTTGCAGACAGTCTTATCGTTGATTCTAAGTTTCAGGAAATACAAGGTGTTGCTAGTTACAGTCGCATCATTGAAGAGGATGCGTGGTTGCAATATTCTGATTACAATTCTGTCGCAACTATCAAAGGCGTGCCGTTGGATTATGGCAATCATTCTACGATTGACAGCATGATGTATTTTGGAAATTTCATGTTGCAGAAGGATAGTTTTAATTATGCTGTTTTAGGTTTGGGAGTGTACAGTGAGCTGCGTTTGCCTCGCCCAGAGAATGATCCGCCTATTCTTTTGATCAACGCTCCAATTCGCGGTAAGAAGTTGTCTCGCTATAAAGAGAATGCCTTCAATCGCGCGAATATCATGGTGAGTGGCGCATTTTCTGTGAATGCAGAATTGGATGTAAAATATCTATTTGTTCCCTTGAACTTTGCTCGTGAGCTATTCGCCATGGAAGACCGCATCACCTCTGTGGAATTGAGTTTGGTGGAGGGCGCGAATGAGGAAGAGGTGAAGAAGCAACTTGAATCTTTTTTACCAAAAGAATTAAAAGTTGAAACGCGCTATGATCGCAATGCGCTTGTCTACAAGACCAATGCTTCGGAGAAGTGGTTTACTTTCTTGATACTTCTGTTCATCCTGGGAATTGCGTGTTTCAATATCATCGCATCGTTGACGATGTTGATTATTGAAAAGAAAAAAGACATTCGTCTATTGGAATCATTGGGAGCGACGCGCCCAATGATCGATCGTATATTTATTTACGAAGGAATTTTTATCAATTCGCTAGGAGCCTTGATTGGTGCGGTGGTCGGACTGGGATTGTGCTACGCACAACAAACTTTTGGACTAGTAACGATGCAGGGAGCGATGGTAGAATATTATCCTGTTTTGGTGAAGCCACTGGATGTGGTCGGAATCATAATCACCGTATTACTACTGGGAAGCGTCTTTTCATTAGCCCTCGTGGGAAGACTAATGAAAAGATTCGCTTGGTAGTAAGTATTATTTTTTCATTGCAGCAGCAAAATCAGCTGATACAACATCCCAATTGACAACATTCCAGAATGCGGTGATATAGTCAGGACGCTTGTTTTGATAGTTCAAATAATATGCGTGTTCCCATACATCGAGTCCGAGGATAGGCGTACCTGGTTTGTCCACCAATGACTTCATGAGTGGATTGTCTTGATTGGGTGTAGAAGATATTTCGAGTTGTTGTTTTGCATTGACGCTCAACCATGCCCAACCGCTACCGAAGCGGGTTTTAGCGGCTTCGCCAAAAGCTTTTTTGAATTCTTCGAGATTACCAAAATTGCGCTCAATGGCAATGAGAAGATCGCCTGATGGGGCTTTAGCGCCGCCGGGGGTAATCCACTTCCAAAATTTTGAGTGGTTGTAATGTCCACCACCGTTGTTGCGGATCGCAGCATCCGCAGCGGTTACCATTTCGCAAATTTGTTCAATGGTTTTGCCGGCGTATGCTGGAAGAGTAGTGATGGCCTTGTTGAGATTGGTCACATAAGCCTCGTGGTGCTTGCCGTGGTGTATCTCCATGGTCATGGCGTCGATGTGCGGCTCAAGGGCCTTATAATCGAAGCCTAAGGCAGGTAATGTGAAGCCGTCTTCGGTAGGTAAACCGAGTACAGAAGCCACCGCTTTGTTGTTTGCACAACTGATAACAGGAGAGAGAACCACGCCCACACCTAGTGCGCTTGCGGTTTTGAGAAATTCACGCTTATTCATAAGGGCTAAGTTAGCCAATAGTGTGAACATTGCGGTGTGGGTTTTTGATTTCGGTATGAAATTTTAGGAAAGTTTTGTTGTTCTACTTTCACGCATCGAATGTCAAGGTTCAAAATCATATTAAAACGCACCCTCATTGTCCTGTTATCAGCTCTTGCGCTGGTGGCACTGAGTATCTTTATAGTGCTGCGTTTTTATGAAGATGAAGTGGTGGGTTTTGCGATCAAACGCATTAACAGTCAGATTTCCACCACGGCTACGGTATCCTCTGCAGATCTTACTTTTTGGGAGAGTTTTCCAAAAGCCTCTATCAAGTTTTCGGATGTTTATATTCAAGAAACGTTTGCATCAAAAGACACACTGGTCGCGGCCGACAGAGTTTATTTCGCCTTCGATATCTGGGATATTTTCAAGGGAAAATATGAGATAGACGAAATTCAAGTCGAGAATGGCAAAGTGCATTTGAGTGTGGATCGCAAGGGAAAGGACAATTGGCATTTTTTGAAAGAAACAAATGATAGCACGGCGAGTGATTTCAATATTCGCCTGCAGACTGTTCAAGTCGAAGACTTATCGTTGGTGTATGAAAATGCGAAGTCAGAATTTTTCATTGATTTAAAAAACCTTTTTGGAACAGTGGAAGGGGAGTTTAGCGCCAGCACTTTTGAAACAACCCTAGATGTAGAGACGACGATCAATCAACTTTACAACGGCACTACAGATTTGGCGCAAGATCGTAAGGTAACGTTGGAAGCGGTGTTCTTAGCAAATACAGAAAGTGAGCGCTACGATTTTGAGAATTGTAAATTGAAGATAGACGGCATTCCGCTTTTGGTAAATGGTTATTACAAAAATGGCGACATCTCGCAAATAGATATGACATTCAAGGGAGATGACATCACGCTGAATGAGGCCTTACAAGTCATTCCTGCGGAATACAAGGCTTCCTTGAGTGATTACAATGCTGATGGTGTTGTTTCATTTGACGCTCGTTTGAGCGGGGCTATATCCGATAAATCACGTCCAAAATTTGAATCTTCGTTTTCATTGAGCAACGGACAAGTCTCCAATGGCAGCAGTGGATTGGCATTGACTGAATGGAACGTTTCAGGAAATTATAAATACAGCGATCGGTCGGATCGACTACAGCTCGATAAATTCTCTGCACGACTAGAGGGTGGATTGATCGAGATGAGTGGCTCATTGGATCAAATGAAAGATCCAACGGTGGATTTGCGAATGAAAGTGGATGTTGGATTGACAGAGCTAAAGGAGTTTTTCAATTGGGACACACTTAGTGTTTGTGAGGGAAAAATATATGCACAAGCAGAATTGAAGGGCAAGCTTGTGAATGGTGCGTACACTTTGACGGGTAAGGGTGAATTAACCAATGCAAAAATGCAATTGGTGAACAGCAATCGATTGTTCACGGATGTGGGTTCCACTATTTTATTTGATAATAAAAATGCGGTTGTTCAGCGATTGGTGGGCAATGTAAACGGAAGTGATTTCGAGTTGAATGGCACCTTGGTGAATTTGATTCCGTTTTTATTGAAGGACGGTGAAAGGCTTGTGGCAGAAGCGAATTGGAAATCACGGGTGCTTGATTTTAGCCAACTCATAGAAACAGAGGAGAGCACCAAATCTGATAAAGATTACCTCTTCGAATTACCTAAGAATCTAGATTTTTCGCTTCAATCAAATATTGGAAAATTTAAGTTTGGGAAGTTCGAAGCGACAGATATTCGAGGTGTGATAGTACTTCGAGGAGGGGCGTTGTATATCGACCCGGTGAGTTTGAATACGGCGGATGGTAGTTTCTTGAGCCAAGTAAAATTGGAGCCTTATGGTAGTAATGGATATATGCTAAGTTGTGCGGCGAACATGACCGACATCAATATTCAAAAGCTGTTTGTGTCCTTCAATAATTTCGGGCAGACATTTATTACGGATGCAAATCTGCGAGGCAAGGCTACGTCTGCCGTTCAGATGAGCGTTCCTCTTTCTAAGTCATTGGATATTCAAACGGATAAACTATACGCACTTATTGATATCGGCATAGCTAACGGTGAATTGATTGGTTTGGAATCACTTCAGGAAATTGCGAAGTATATCAAGAGCAATAAGCTGATTGCGCCTTTTGTGGATGAGGATAAGTTTGCCGAGCGTATGAAAGACATCAAGTTTTCATATTTAGAAAATGTAATTGAGATAAAGGATAAAAAGATCATCATTCCGATGATGGATATTAAATCGTCTGCGTTGGATATCTCCGTGACTGGAAAGCATGGATTTGACAATGTGATCGACTACACCATTGGATTTAGGCTTCGTGACATTTTGTTGAAGAAGGATCGCGGTGAAGTGGATGATGGTTTGGGTAAACAGATGTTCATTTACATGCGTGGAACGACGGATAATCCGGAGTTTGGGGTAGATAAGGGTGCGGCAAAAGAAGAGCGCCAGGAGGCTATAGCTGCAGAGAAAAATAATATCAAAGCGTTATTGAAACAGGAGTTTGGATTGTTCAAGAACGATCAGAATGTAGGGACGTATCAGGAAGAAAAAGTAGCACCACAGGCAACTACGACCATTCAGTGGGATGAGAACGATGCTTCTGAAACGCCTACTCAGGAGGAAAAGCCAGCGCCTGTAAAGCTAGAGAACGAAACTAAGAAGACAGAGGCTCCTAAGGAAACCAAGAATGGCAAGAAGCTTCCAAAATGGCTTCAGGAGAAGGAATAGTCTGATATTTCGGATATTTGCAGCATGAAGCAGCTGCCCGAAGATTTTATAGTACGTATTACAGAACAGCGACCGAATGATCATTCGGTATTTCTAGAAGCTATTCAACGCGAAGTAATTTCGAGCATTCAGTTGAATGAATCCAAGGATGCAAATCTATTTCAAGATACAGATCAAGTGCCTTGGTGGCCCAAAGGGCGATTTCTAAAAGAGCGTCCGAAGTTTACGCAAGATCCCCTTTTTCATGCGGGAGCATATTACTCACAGGAGAGTTCTTCCATGTTTGTGGGTTGGGTTGCAGAACAAGTGTTGGCTGGGAAAGAGCAAGTGCGTGTTTTGGACTTGTGCGCTGCGCCGGGTGGAAAGTCATTGTTACTTTCTTCCATCATTGGAGAAAGAGGTTGCTTGATTAGCAATGAGATTAATAAAACAAGAAATGCTATTCTCGTTGAAAACCTTGTTAAATGGGGCGCTAGTAATGTGATCGTCACCCAAGGTGATGCGGCGAGTTTTGCGAAGTGTGAAGATTACTTCGATTTGATTTTGATAGATGCGCCATGCAGTGGAGAGGGAATGTTTCGTAAAGATGATGTAGCGATTGCGGAGTGGAGTTTGGCCAATGTTGAAATGTGCGCACGCCGACAAGAGGATATACTGAAGGACGTATTGCCCTTGCTTCGCGATGATGGGCATTTGATTTATAGCACGTGTACATTTTCTTCTCAAGAAAATGAGGCCCAGAGTGAATGGCTGGCCTCGCAGGATGGAATGGAAGGTGTATCGTTCGATGTTCCAGTTGATTGGAAGATAGAAGAAGTGAAGGGTGAGGGATTTGTGGGCTACAAGTTTTTGCCACATAAGGTGAAGGGCGAAGGATTTTACTGCAGCGTTTTCAAGCGATCCGACGGACTAGTGTCGCGCGGGAAGTACAAGGGTTATCCAAAAATCTGGTATCGCAAGGCGAATAAAACAGAGCTCGCGGAGGCGAAGAAATGGTTAGCGCTGGAGCGAGAAATAATTGTTTCTAAATATGAAACGCTGCACGCCATCAATATGTCGTGGGAGGAGTACAGCGAGACGGTAGGAAAACTATTTGTAACGATGGCAGGTGTGGAGATTGGAAAGATGTTGCGCGAGGATTTAGTGCCAAGCCATTCACTAGCATTACAACCGAACGTTCATTCGGGTGTGCAAAGACTGGCGGTAGATAGAGAACAAGCTTTGGATTATTTATGTAAAGAAGAAATGAAAATAGAAACGCCCATCACAGGATGGGCGCTTGTAGTCTATGAGAATATTTCTTTGGGGTGGGTAAAAGTGTTGAAGCAACGCATCAACAACTATTATCCGAAAGAATGGAAGATTAGATATCGAGAATCTTAAACTCCGTTCTTCTATTGAATTGGTGTTCTTCTTCAGAGCATTTCACATCGTTGCCGCATTGGTTGAGGAGTTTGGTTTCTCCATATCCTTTTGCAACGAGTCTTTCAGCACCGATACCTTGAGAAATGATATATTTCACAGCGCTGTTTGCACGAGCGTCTGAAAGTTTCAAGTTGTAAGCATCGCCGCCTCGCGCATCTGTGTGAGAGCTTAATTCGATTTTCATTGTAGGGTTATCTACAAGAATTCGAACGAGCTTGTTAAGTTCGACAGCAGCGTCGGCGCGGATATCAGACTTACCGTAGTCATAGTAGATATTGTCCAATCGAACTACAGTACCTTTTTCTAGCTTGAACAGACGGAAGTCGGTGTTGATCACTTTAGCAGCGTTTCCAATGGTGCTGAGGTCTTTTGTAAGAAGCACGTAATCTTGTTTCGAAGCTTCAATGACGTATTTCGAATTTTCTTCGATAACAAATTTGTATGATCCATCAGCTGCGGCATAGGTGGTGTCGATGGCTACGCCTTTTGCATTGATGAGACGAAGCATCGCTCCTTGGGCTGGACTACCATCCACATCATATACTACTTTACCAGCGGCAAGGAGATCGACTTTCTTGAGTCGAAGTTCAGGAGCAGTGTAGTTTGTAAGACGAGGGTTGGTAGGCATTGTCACGCTTGCTTTTTCATAATCGTCTTTTTCACCAGCGATTTCAATGATAGGCTTGTATGGAGCGGCAATCGTGTATTTACCGTTGTTGTCGGTCATTGCTTGAACTACAGAACCGTCGTCGTTGGTAATGGTAACGAGTGTGTTTCTAAGAGGTTGAAGCGTTGTGTTATCCACCACAAGACCTTCGATGTAGATAGTATCTGGGGGAGAGATTCGGAATTCGTAGATATCATCATCACCTTTGCCGCCGGGTCTATTGCTGCAGAAGAAGCCGACTGTTTCATCAGGAAAGAGAATGGTACCAAAATCGTCGTAACGGGAATTGGCGGGGTAGCCCATGTTTTGAATAACGGTGTCTCCTTTGAGTACTGCGAAATACATGTCCAATCCACCAAGACCTAGTTGTCCATTTGTAGAGAAGTATAGTGTACTATCATTTGAAATAAATGGAAATACTTCATCTCCGGTAGAGTTGATTTTTGGACCAATGTTGACAGGAGTTTGCCAAGCGCCGTCTTTTCTTTCACTGTACCAAATGTCCATTCCGCCCATGCTTCCGGGCATGTTGCTCGAGAAATAAATACGGTTGCCGTCTTTGGTCAACGTTGGGTGTTGAAGTGAATATTCTTTGTTGTTGAATGGAAAGGCTTGCATGTCAGATACTGTTCCATCGCTGTTTGATTTAGCGGTGAAAATCCCGAGATACAATCTTCCAGATTTTGCCTTGTTTACATTTCCATTGAGCACATTATTTCTAGTGAAATAAATAAGGTTTTCACCAGGTGCGTATGTCATTGTTCCTTCGTGATAACGGCTATTGATATCGTCCCCGAGCACACGTTCGTTTTCGAGTGTGTTATCGTCTTTGATGTTAGCAATGTAGTTATTGAGGTAAGGTTGGTCGTTCCAAACATAAGCGCGGTCGGCCCCAGGGCCAAGGCCGCGTGAAGAAGCGAAGATCAATCTTCCGCTGGTATAGAATGACGCAGCGAAGTCGCTTGCTTCAGAATTTACCTTAGAATTTTGAATCTCATAAATGGTACTGTCCTTACTGAGTTTGTATGCGAAATCCGGAGTCTTTGAATATTGTTTTGCGACTTCATCATTCGCATCGAGTACTAAAATTTGTTTGTACGTGAGCACAGCTTCATTGTATTTGCCTTGCACTTTTTGCAAGCTCGCAAGCGCGTGAAGGTGCTTCTTATTCATAGGTTGAATTTCTATGAGTTTTCGCACTAAAGTCTCAGCACTTTCATATCTATAAAGCTTGAGTTCGCAATCCAAGGCTAGGTCTAACACCAATGTGTCATTGGCGTATTTTGGATTCGACATGATGTCTTTATAGATCTCAGAAGCTGTTCGGAAGTCGAATTGGTCGTAGTATTTCTGCGCGACATCCAACTTTGCTTTTTGGGCAAAAGTTGATTGAGCGAAGAGCATCGCGACAACAAACAGCGTAAAGTAATATAGTGTTTTTTTCATGCTTCAAAGGGATTAGAAGAAACGTGGAGAAACATCTCCTTTGTTTCCTTTTCCGAAATCATAACCGATCATTACTTCATGGCTACCAGAGGTGTATCTTCCAAGGTCGCTTGTGACATAATCGTATGCGTATCCGAACTTCAGTTTGTTATTGATTTCATATTGCACGAGTGCACCCACTGCGTCGTTCCATCTGTATGATGCACCGATCCAGAATTTATCAAAGAACATAAAGTTGGCAGTCACATCTGCTCCGGGAGGCGCACCATTCACAGCTTTCAACAAGATGGTTGGTTTGAACTTCACATAGTAGTTGATATCCCAAACATATCCTGCAATCAAGAAAAGGTGTGTTCTTTCCTTGTTATTGATGAAGTCTGGAAGCTCACCTTCTAACAATTTGTTTTGCAGAAGACGTGGAGTACTCAAACCAACATACCATTTTTGACTATACCACATTACTCCAAAACCGAAGTTTGGTAAGGGTTTGGTGGAGATGTTTGCTTGAAATGCTTGGTCGCCTTCAACGAATGGATTTAGATCGAGCAGATTAGCGCTGTACAAATTCATCCCTGTTTTTAATCCGAAAGCGAGCTTTGATCTTTTCATAAAAATGCGATAGCTCACATCAGCAAAAATGGAAGTCTGGTTGACAGGTCCGTGCTTATCGTTGATGATCGTACCACCGATGCTAATGGATTCTTTCTTCAAAGGAGAGTGCACTGTTACAGTTTGTGTAATAGGAGCTCCTTCAAATTTCACCCACTGAGATCGGTGAATACCAACAGCGCTGATGCGGTCTGCGCTTCCAGCATAGGCGGGGTTAATGCTCAAAATATTGAACATGTATTGAGAAAACTGCGGGTCTTGTTGCGCGTGCAATTGCATTGCATTGACAAGCAACAAGAGGAATGATGATATGATAATAATTCTCTTTGACATGTTCTTATCGTTTTAAGTAAACAAATCCGTGGAACGCTTCTTCTCCTGTACCGAGATCGAGGATGTAGTAGTATGTAGATACTGGTAGATCTTCACCGATCGTCGCAGGGTGTTTCGATTTACCGTCCCAATCACTCATGTATGGCGCAGCTTCAAATACTTGAGCTCCCCATCTGTTGAAGATTTTTAATGAGTGGTTTGGATAGCTTTCGAGATTAGGAATCACGAATGTATCGTTGACACCATCGCCGTTTGGAGAGAATGCATCTGGTACTTCTACTGTCAAGCAATCCTCGAGAATCAGTACAAGACTATCTTGTGTGATTCCGCAAACGCCATTGTCTACAGTCCATACAAGAGTGCTTGGTACATCTTCTAGTTCAACCAATATTTCTCCGAGAGAAAGTACTTCTGCGTCGTAGTTGGTTGAATCTTGAAGTATCGCAGGACCATCCACAACAGTCCACCATCCAGTGGCAGGGAATGTAGGTGGTTCAGCATTGAGGTTGAATGGCTCAAATTTATTTTCACAAATTTCTAAGCTTAAACCTGCTTCTGCTGGAGGATGAGTTGGATCATAAACGGTGATGACAATTTCATCAGAACTAATTCCGCAGGCACCATTATCAACGGTCCAAGTGAATGTATTCAATCCATTTTGGAATCCATAAACAATAGATTCGTGGAATGTAGGATCTGTGAAGTCATAGATGTTGTCATCAAACGTCCATACACCTTCTGCTAATCCTACTGCGATGCTTGCTTGCATGATCAATGAGTCTGGTGCGCCGCAGAAGAAGAGATCTTCGCCAGCGTTAGCAGCAGCAATTGTGATATCATTTACATAGATAGAAACGGTATCGCAAGTAACAGTATTCGCGCACGATCCGTTGTCGATGCACCATACAAACAAGTGTTCGTTCAATGGAATATCTGAGATCAATGTGCTTGGATTGCTTGGATCAACAATGGTTCCGGTTGGATCAAAGCTGATCGCTTCCCATGATCCAATAGCAGGGAATAGTGGAGTATTCGCAGCCATTGTTGCATCAGCGAAATTCAAACAGAATTCTTGATCAGGACCTGCATCAGCATTTGGAGATGCTGGATTATTAACCTGAACAATTACTGTATCTGTTGTCGGTGGTCCGCATGGTCCATTGTCAATGGTCCAGATCAATGTATAGATACCAATTTCTAGTCCGGTGAATGATGTTAATGGATCATTCAAGTCGCCGAATGTGCCGCTAGTAATAGGTCCATTAGGTCCGATTGCAGAAGCAATAGACCAAGTTCCAATACCAGGGAAGATAGCAGCGTTGGCTTGAAGTTGTGTAGCGTTTTCAGGAGCGCAGAGGAAGATGTCTTCTCCTGCGTTTGCGGCTGGTGCAGTGTTGTCGTATACGCTGATCACCACTTGATCATTGCTGTCATTGTTACATGGACCATTGTAAATATTCCATTGCAAAGTGTGAACACCTACTGCAAGTGCGCAAAGATTTGCTTGTGGATTATTCAAATCATCAATAGATCCGAAAGGAATATTACCTGCGCCATTTACCGAGCTCACATAGCTCCATGTTCCGACTTGTGGATCAATTGGATTGAGCGCGCTCAATTCGATACAGTCAATCGGAGTGCAAAGTTCGAGGTCTGGTCCTGCGTCTGCTACTGGCGCATCCGGTACGAAGACTCTCATTTCAACAGTGTCTGTTGTAATTGCATTTGCACATGGTCCGTTATCTATTGTCCACACAAATACATTAGTGCCAGGCGATAGATTCGTTACGGTAGTATTCGGATCATTGATGTCACCGAATGAAGCGGTACCGCTGATAAGTGTCCACGTTCCGATTGCTGGAACGATTGCTTCGTTTGCTGCCATTGTCGCAGCGTTTGTCGGGAAGCAGAACTCTTGGTCAGGTCCTGCGTCAGCAGGTGGCTGTCCTTCGTCATAAACTAGAATACGCAATGTATCTGTTGGTGGGAATTCAGAGCAACTGCTGTTGTAGAAACTCCAAGTGAGGATATTGATTCCAACACCGAGGTCAGAAACTTCAGTGAGTGGATCATTGATGTCAGCGATGGTAGCACTTCCTTGAATCAAGTTCCAGAATCCGAAAGATGGATCCTGCGCTGCATTTGCAGTCATTGTCACTGTATTCTGTGGAGTACAAATGAATTGATCAGGTCCTGCATTTGGCAATTCAGCACCAGGATCGAATACACGTACTTCTACCGTATCAGAAGTGATTCCGTTAGGACAAACACCATTGTTTACAGTCCAGACAAATACATTGGTTCCAAGACCAAGGTCTGCCATGATTCCATTAGGACTGTTCAAGTCGGTGATGGTACCTGTACCAGAGAAGAGCGACCATTGACCGATTGCAGGGAACTCCGCTGATGATGCGGCCATAGCAACGGCATTCGTTGGCAAGCAGATTTCGATATCAGGACCAGCATTCGCATCCGGTGTCGCTTGGTTGTAAACAAAGATCGACATGATGTCGCAAGTCGCGCCGCAAGGTCCGTTTTCGATGCACCACATGAAGATATTTTCACCTACACCTAATCCTGTGATACATGTATTAGGATCGTTAGGATCTTCAATATTTCCAATACCAGTAATTAGAATCCAAGTACCGATTGCAGGTTCAGAAGGCACGCTTGCTGACATGCAATGTGTATCATCTGGTGTACAGTATGATGCATCATCACCCGCTAGAGCGATTACTTCAGATGGATTGAAAATAGATATCGTAATGGTATCTGTTGTCACACCGCATGGACCGTTATATACCTCCCAAACGAAAACGTTGTTTCCAATTGGAAGATCAATGATATCGGTAGTTGAGCTTGTTGGATTTACGATTGTTCCACCACCGTCAATTAATGTCCATGTACCAGTTGCAGCTGCGATCAATTCATTTCCATTGACAGTAGTACTGTTTGTAGGAAGACAGAATTCTTGATCGATACCAGCGTTTGCATCCGTTTGTTGGTCGCTGTATACGCGCACTTCAACAATGTCTGATGAAATTGGATTATCACAAGCGCCGTTATCAATTGCCCATAGGAATTGATTTACGCCTTCACCTAGATCCGTTACGATGGTATTTGGATCGTAGATGTCATTGATTGTTCCAGAACCACTGATGATGGTCCATACTCCAAGAGCTGGGAATTCAACTGCGTTTGCTGTTAGCTGTGTTTCTGTGAGCGGTGTGCAGAGCTCTTGATCTTCGCCTGCATCTGCAATAGGTTGATCAGATGGGTAAATATAAATGCACACCACATCTTCAGTTGGCTCTTCACATGGGCCGTTGTATACTGTCCATAGGAAGCAGTTTTCACCAACTGTTAGATCTGTTATCAGTGTATTTGGATCATTGATATCAGCAATGGTTCCTGTTCCACCAACGAGTGTCCATGTTCCAACACCTGGAGTAGAAGGGAGAAGCGCTGCCATATTGGTGCTGCTCACTGGTTCACAGAATGATTGATCTGGTCCAGCATCCGCCTCTGGAGCATTTGGATCAAATACTGAAATGGTGACGACATCAGAAGTAATCGAAGGATCACATGGTCCGTTGTTCGTTGTCCATTGCAGAATATTATTTCCTTGAGCAAGGTCGGTCACAGATGTGTTTGGATCGTTGATATCTGTGATTGTTCCGCTTCCTTGAAGAATAGTCCATTGTCCTGCTGAAGGGAAGATTGGATCATTCGCGTCAAGATCAACTGCAGTTTGTGGTAAGCATATTTCTTGATCTTCACCGGCATCAGCTACAGGTTGGTTTTCATCATAGATAAAGATCGAGATGAGATCTGTAGTTGGAACTTCACATGGTCCATTATAGATGGTCCAAGAGAATCTATTTTCACCGATCACCAAACCGCTAATGTTTGCAGTTGGATTATTGATATCATCGATTGTACCTGTTCCTGTGAGACCTGGTCCACTCACAATACTCCATGTTCCCAATCCAGGAATTTCTGGAGTGTTTGCGGTCATGGTGTAAGTACTTGTTGGAGTACAGAAAGAAACATCTTCACCAGCATCTGCTTCGGGTGCATCATTGTTATAGATGAATACAGAAACTTCATCTTGGGTAGTACCACAAGAACCGTTGTTTACAGTCCATCTAAAGATGTTTTCACCTTGAGGAAGGTTTGAAATATTTGTAATTGCTGAAGAAATATTAGAGATAAATCCTCCGCCTTGAACGATGCTCCACTGACCGATAGAAGAACCTACGATTGCTGATCCAACCAATACACTTGAAGTGGTTGGCAAGCAGAATTCTTGATCAGGACCAGCGTTTGCTGCTGATTGACCAGAATCAAATACGTTGATCGTTACACAATCAGTTGTAGTTGGAGGGTCGCAAGGACCGTTGCTGATGGTCCAACAGAATACGTTGGCACCAACACCGAGATTCTCAACAATTGTAACTGGGCTATTTGGATTCACAATCGTTCCTGATCCACTTTGCAATGTCCATGTTCCAGTAGCAGGGAAGATCGCATTGTTTGCAACGAGATTTGCTGTAGTTTGTGGAGTACAGATATCTTGATCAGGACCTGCATTCGCAGCAGGTTGAGAAGATTCGAACACGAAGATCGATACTACATCGAATGAGCCGTTGTTATCACATGGTCCGTTGTACACAGTCCACAATAAGATCGTTTGACCAACAGCTAATCCTGTGATTTCTGAGAATGGATCGTTTACATCAGCAATGGCAACCGTTGGTGCGCCTGATAACACACTCCATGTACCAAAGCCAGGAGCAGTGGGCACTTGAGCAGCCATCGTTGTTGATGTATTAGGTTCGCACAACTCTTGATCAGCACCTGCATTCGCAAGAGGAGCATTTACATCATAAACGCGAATCTCAACTTGGTCTGTTGTGATGCTTGGAGCACATGGTCCATTTGATACCGACCAAACAAGAATGTTGGTACCTACCGCAAGGTTGGTTACTGTTGTTCCAGGGTCATTGATATTCGTAATGGTACCAGAACCTTGTAGGAATGTCCACACACCATTTGCTGGGAAAGTATATGCACTTCCTTGGAGCGTTACTGTGGTAGTAGGTAAACAAACCTCTTGATCAGGGCCTGCATTTGCGATTGGATTATTCGCATCGAACACAAAGATATTTACAACATCATTCGTGATTCCATTTGCGCAAGGACCGTTGTTGATTGTCCAGCGGAAGCTATTTTGTCCTACGGACAAGCCTGTTACAGTAGTGTTAGGATCATTTGCATCTGCAAATGTTCCAGTTCCTGAAAGAACGGTCCATGTTCCGATTGCGGGGAATGTTACTGCATTTCCTTGCAGTGTTGTGCTTGTTGTTGGTGTACACAATTCTTGATCAGGACCAGCATTTGCGTCTTCTTGATTTTCATCAAAAATGAAGATGCTCAATTCATCATCTGTAATAGTATTTGGACAAGGACCGTTGTTGACTGTCCATCTCACAATCGTTTCGCCAACTGTCAAACCAGTGATGGTTGTTGTTGGAGATGTTGGGTTGATGATGACGCCTGTTCCTTGTTCTATTGTCCATAGACCAGTGGATGGTTGAATTAATGCGCTTCCTGTCAAGGTAGCTGACGATACTGGAGTACAGAAGCTTTGATCTGCGCCTGCTGCAGCATCGAGGTTGTCTGTTTCAAATACAAATATGCTTACTGTATCTGTTGTCAATTCGGGAGCAAGACATGTTCCGTTGTAGACAGTCCACACAAAGATATTTTCACCAACAGGTAAGTTTGATACGAGTGTATTTGGATCATTAACATCCGCGATGACTCCGCTACCTTGGATAATTGACCAAGTTCCAAATCCTGGTGCAAGCACTGCATCAGCAGTCAAGTTTACAGAGTTGGCCGGTGTACATATTTCTTGATCGTTGCCTGCTTGCGCTGGGCCTTGTGCAGAATTGTACACAATGATCGTTACCTCGTCGAATGTTTCCGTTGGAGAACATGGGCCGTTAGAAATCGTCCATCTAAATACATTCACACCAATGGATAAACCATTGATTGTTGTTGTTGGGCTATTTGGTGAAACAATTGTTCCAGTGCCTTGAACCAATGTCCATGTTCCTACAGCTGGGTAAGTGACCGCACTTCCTGTAACAGTGGTGGTAGAAATAGGTGAACATAATTCTTGGTCTGCACCAGCATTTGCCTCAGGTTGGAATTCATCGAACGTATCGATATTGATGAAGTCTACTGAAGGCGCTGCGCAAGGTCCGTTATTGATGGTGTAGCTAAATACATTTGTTCCAACACCGAGGTTGGTGATGGTAGTTGTTGCGCTGTTCGGATTAGTAATAGTGCCGCTTCCAGATACGAGTGCCCACACACCTGTAGCAGGGAATGTAAATGCCGTTCCGTTGACAGTAACGCTACCTTGTGAAGTACACGCATCGATATCAGTTCCTGCATTTGCTGGAGCTTGTGTGTTATCAAATACAATGATCGTCACTTGATCAGTTGTTGACGAAGGATCACATGGTCCGTTGTTGATAGTCCATTGCAAAATATTTGTTCCGATGCTTAATCCTGATACGGTTGTTGTCGGATTGGTAGCATCAGCAAAAATTGCAGTTCCTTGAACCACGGTCCAAAGACCAGATGCAGGGAAGATGACACTGTTTCCTGCAAGAGTGGTAGAAGGATTCGTTGAACACAACTCTTGATCTGCACCTGCGTTTGCTGAAGCTTGTGTTTCATCAAAGATGAAAATACTCATCTCATCAACACTGATTGTGTTCGGACATGGGCCGTTATTTACTGTCCATCTTACTACTGTTTCTCCGACTGTTAAATCAGAGATTGTTGTGAATGGTGAAGTAGGATCAGCAATAGTACCTGTTCCTTGCTCAACGGTCCAAAGACCTGTTGATGGGAATATCAATGCGCTACCGGTTAAAAGTGCGCTATTTGTTGGAGTACAGAAGCTTTGATCTAATCCAGCGTTTGCATCGAGGTTGTCTGTAGAGAACACGAATATGCTTACAGTATCGGTGGTCAGTTCAGGAGCCAAACATGAGCCATTGTACACAGTCCACACGAAGATATTTTCTCCGATGGGTAGGTTAGCGATAGTTGTGTTAGGATCATTTACATCTTGAATTGCACCGCTTCCTGAAACCAATGACCATGTTCCAAATCCTGGGCTGAGTACCGCGTCAGCAGCCATGTTCACGCTGTTGTCAGGAGTACAGATTTGTTGGTCAGGTCCAGCAACCGCGGCGCCTTGGCTCGAATCGTAAACGATGATGTCTACTTCATCAAATGGAGAACCACATGTTGAATAATTTACGCTCCAACGGAATGTATTTACACCGATGGTTAATCCATTCACAATTGTGCTTTCGTCATTGATGTCAACGAATGTTCCTGTTCCATTGATCAATGTCCATTCACCAATGCCAGGGAATACTGCAGCATCAGCTCCGAGCTGCACGCTACTTAGTGGAGAACAAATTTCTTGATCTGGTCCTGCGTTAGGAGTTGCAGCACCACCATCAAATAATGTGATGGTTACTTGATCCGTAGTAATACCAGTAGCACAAGGTCCGTTAGTTACAGTCCATTGGAATACGTTGGGTCCAATTGCTAATCCTGTTACAAGTGTATTCGGATTAGTAGGATCCACAATCGTTGGAGTAGAAGGTCCTGAGATAAATGTCCAGAATCCTGATGATGGGAAAACTGGAACACTACCTTGGAGATTGGTTGAAGTAATTGGTGTACACAAATCTTGATCTGCACCAGCATTTGCAATCGGTGAGAATTCAGAGAAAACGAAAATACTTACTTCATCGAAAGTAGTTTGTGATCCACATGCACCATTGTTGATGGTCCATCTGAAAATATTTTGTCCGACTGCAAGGTTGTTAATAGTGGTTGTCGGTGAAGTTGGATTCACAATTAATCCAGATCCTGAAACCAACGTCCAAACACCTGTCCCAGGGAATATCGCGGCGTTGGCAGCCATTACAACGCTTCCGTTTGGTGTACAGATACTTTGATCTGGACCCGCAGTAGCAGAAGGCGCAGTGCTATCAAACACAAGGATGCTTACTTCATCGAATGTTGTTGCATTCACACAAGGACCGTTACTTACTGTCCATCGGAAAATGTTTTCACCAATACTCAATCCTGTCACTGATGTTGTAGCAGATGTTGGATTAGTAATAGTGCCCGTTCCAGAAATCAGAGTCCACTGACCGCTTGAAGGGAATGTAGCAACGTTACCAGAAAGTAAAGTGCTGAATGTTGGTGAACACAGCGATTGGTCTGGTCCTGCATTCGCATTAGGTTGATCTCTATCAAAGATGAGAATAGTGATTTCATCTTGAGTAGTAGAAGGTGCACATGGTCCGTTGTCTATTGTCCAACGGAATACATTTGCTCCAACACCAAGTCCTGTAACGGCTGTTGATGGGCTATTTGGAGAAACAATCGTTGGTGTAGTTGGTCCTGAAACCCACGTCCATTGGCCTGTTGCAGGGAATGTAACGTTGTTTCCGACAAGAGTGGTTGATGAAGTTGGCTCGCAGAAGCTTTGATCTGCACCAGCATTTGCAGGTGCTTGTGTATTGCTAAATACGAATATGCTCACTTGATCAAATGAAGAAGATGGAGTACAGTTACCATTGCTAACAGTCCATCTGAAAATATTTTCTCCAACTGCTAATCCTGTAATGGATGTTGTTGCTGAAGTAGGATTGGTAATAGTACCAGAACCTTGAATGAGTGTCCAAACTCCGCTTCCAGGGAAGGTTGCAGGAGTTGCTGTCATGTTTGTAGTAGTGGTAGGCAAACAAATTTCTTGATCTGCACCCGCATTTGCAAGTGGTGCATTTCCATCAAATACATTGATCGTCATTTGATCTGTTGTAATGCCTGCGGCGCAAGGCCCATTGTTTACCGTCCATTGGAAAACATGGACACCTGCGGTTAAACCTGTAACTGTTGTTGCTGGATTGCTTGGGTTAGAAATCACAGGAGCCGATGGCCCAGAGATCCATGTCCATGTTCCAGTTGATGGGAATACAGGAACACTTCCAGCAAGTGTTGCTGAAGTGATTGGAGTACAAATATTCTGATCTGGTCCTGCATTCGCAATAGGAGAACTATTCGAGAATACAAAGATGCTGACTTCGTCAAATGTTGTTTGTGATCCACACGCACCATTGTTGATGGTCCAACGGAAGATATTCTGTCCAACTGCCAAGTTGTTGATAGTGGTAGTTGGTGAATTAGCGTTCACAATAATACCTGAACCAGAAATCAATGTCCATGTTCCAGCACCAGGGAAAACTGCTGCATTCGCAGCCATTACTACAGAGCTTGTAGGTGTACAAATGCTTTGATCAGGACCCGCATTTGCAGCAGGTGCGTTGCTATCGTAAACGAAGATGCTTACTTGATCAAATGTTGTAGAGTTACTACATGGACCGTTTGAAATCGTCCATCTGAAAATATTTTCTCCGATGGATAAACCAGAAATATTGGTGGTAGGAGAGTTTGCGTTTGCAAAAGTTCCAGTTCCTTGAATCAATGTCCATGTTCCACTTGCAGGGAAAATAGCATTGTTACCTGCAAGTTGTGTCGTAGATGTTGGTGAACAAATGAATTGATCAGGTCCGGCATTTGCAGCAGCTTGATCGGCATCAAAAATGAAGATAGTCACTTCATCATTTGTAGATGCAGGCGCACACGGACCGTTGGTGATCGTCCATCTAAATACATTGGCACCAACTCCTAATCCTGTCACTTGTGTTGTTGCACTTGATGGTGCGGTGATTACAGGAGTGGTTGGTCCTGACACCCATGTCCACTGACCTGTTGCTGGGAATGTTGCGGTATTACCAACAAGCGTTGCACTCGAAACAGGTTCACAGAAGCTTTGGTCAGGCCCCGCGTTCGCTGCGGCCTGCGCGTTATTATATACAATGATACTTACTTGATCAACAGTTTGTGTTGGCGAGCAAGGACCATTTGAAATCGTCCATCTGAAAATATTTTCTCCAATTCCTAAACCTGTTACGGTTGTATTTGGTGTATTAGGTGATGTGATTGTTCCTGATCCAGAGATAAGTGTCCAAACACCTGTAGCTGGCGAAATCACACTGTTTGCAGAGAGTGAAACACTATTGGTCGGCAAACAGATTGATTGATCAGGACCAGCGTTTGATGCCGTTTGCGATGCTGAGTAAACAACTACAGCTACTTGATCAACAGTTGGTGCCGCGCATGGTCCATTGTTGATGGTGTAGCTGAAAATATTTGTTCCAACTCCTAAAGCAGTTGCTGTAGTTGTTGCTTGGTTTGCATTTGTAATTGTTGCCGAACCACTCACTAGCGCCCACGTTCCAGTTGCCGGGAAAGTAAACGGTGTGCCTGTTAGAGTGATAGATCCTTGTGAAGTACAAGCAGTAAAATCAGGTCCAGCGTTGGCTGGTGCTTGTGCATTATTGTAAACAAGAATTGTTACTTGATCACTAGTGATGCTTGGTGCACAAGGACCATTGTTGATGGTCCATTGCAAAATGTTTGTTCCAATGCTAAGTCCTGAAACGGTTGTCGTTGGACTAGATGCATTTGCAAAAGTTGCTGTTCCCTGCACTACGGTCCATTGACCTGTACCAGGGAAGGTAACACTGTTCGCAGCGAGTGTAGTGCTTGGATTTGTGGAGCAAAGCGACTGATCAGGTCCTGCGTTTGCTGCTGCTTGAGCACCAGAGTAAACTAGTACAGTCACTTCATCAAATGTTGTGGCATTTGCACATGGACCGTTGTTGACCGTCCATCTAAAAATATTTTGACCAACACCAATGTTTAATATTTGGGTGTTCGGATTTGATGCATTGGCAAATGTTCCACTTCCTTGAATGACGGTCCATTGACCAGAACCGGGGAATATAACTGGAGAGGCAGCCATCGTTGCGCTTACGCCAACAATGCCTGTGAAGCATAGTGATTGATCAGGACCTGCATTTGCGTTTTGTTGATTTTCATCATAAACGAAAATGGTCATTTCATCGAAGTCTTGACCTGCAGGACATGGTCCATTTAAAATGGTCCATCTGAAAATATTTGCACCGATACCCAAACCAGAAATCGCAGTGGTTGGACTGCTTGGGTTGGCAATAGTTCCCGTACCAGCAATCAATGTCCACTGTCCTGTAGCGGGCGCGGTCACAGCACTTCCTTGCATCACATAAGTACTTGTTGGAGTACAGATACTAGCATCTGGACCGGCGTTAGGAGGTGCAAGTGTATTATTGAAAATTGTAATCGTTACTTCATCAAAAGTGACCGTACCACATGCTCCGTTATTAATCGTCCAACGGAAAGTATTTGTTCCCAAGCTCAAACCAGAAACCGATGAAGATGCAGAGGATGCGTTGGAGAAAGTACCAGTTCCTGCGATGACAGTCCACACTCCGGTTGCAGGGAATGTCGCGTTATTAGCGTTAAGCGTAGTTGATGTTTGAGGTAAACAGAATGATTGATCGGTTCCTGCATTCGCTGCAGGAGCATTTACATCAAATACAGTAATACAAACTTCATCAATCGTTGGTGCACCACATGGCCCATTATTAATGGTCCATCTGAAACAATTCACGCCTACTCCAAGACCTGTGACAGATGTTACTGGAGAAGTTGAGTTTGTAAAAGTACCACTTCCCGATACGATGCTCCATTGTCCAGTTGCTGGGAAAATTGGAGTATTTGCATTGAGGTTAATAGATGTGGTGGTATTGCAAATGCTTTGATCAGGTCCAGCATTGGCAGCGGTTTGTGCTGCAGGGAAAACTGTCAATGTCATTTGATCACTGACCACGGATGGTGAAGAACAAGGTCCGTTGTTAATGGTCCACTGCAAAGTATATACACCCGCAACCATTCCAGTCACTGCTGTATTCGCGCTTGATGCAGATGCGAATGTCAAAGTGGATGGTCCGTTAATCTGTGTCCAAACTCCAGTTGCAGGAGATGTAACGTTGTTGCCGGCCATGTTAACAGAAGTGGTGGACGAACAAATCGTTTGATCAGGACCCGCATTAGCCGCGGCCTGCGAAGAGCTAAATACAAAAATTGCTACAAGGTCATTAGAGTTGCCACATGTTCCGTTGTTCACTGTCCAACGGAAAATATTGATACCAACCGGAAGGTTGGAAATAGTTGTTGTCGGGCTGTTTGGTGTAACGATTGTTCCACCGCCAGTTACCAATGTCCAAGTACCAGTTGATGGCGCCGTAACTGTATTCGCAGCCATTGTCGCGTTTACACCAACAATTCCGGTGAAGCAGAGCGATTGGTCAGGACCTGCGTTCGCAGTTTGTGAAGCAGCATTGAAAACATTCAATGTCATTTCATCAAATACAGTATTGCCGCATGGTCCGTTTTGGATGGTCCATCTGAACACATAGACACCTGTTGTGAGGTTGGTGATTTGTGTTGTAGGCGATGATGGGTTGCTGATAGCTGCACCACCTGGTCCGCTCGTTTGTGTCCATAGTCCAGTAGATGGAGCTACAGCTGCTGTTGCGGCCATTGTATACGTTGTAGCTGGTGCACAAATAGCACCGTCTGGTCCAGCAAATGCAGTAGAAATATTTCCATTGAAAACAGTGATGATCATTTGATCACTGACTGCTGGATCGCATGATCCATTGGATGCAGTCCATTGTAGCACGTTGTTGCCAAGGCTCAATCCGGTGACCGTGGTGTTTGGATTTGAAGCATTAGCGAATGTTGCTGTACCACTTACCACTGTCCACAATCCAGTGCCGGGCGCCGTGATCGCACTTCCTGCAAGTGTTGCTGTAATAGGTGTAGAAGTAAAACAGAATGATTGATCGGGTCCTGCATTTACTGTTGGCTGTGCTACTGGGAATACCACAATGGTAACCTCATCAAACGTGACAGCACCTGGGCATGGACCATTGTTCACAGTCCATCGGAAAGTATTTGTTCCAAGAGAAAGACCAGATACACTCGATGTTGGTGAGTTTGCATTTGCAAATGCTCCAGTTCCTGCAATTACAGTCCATGTTCCAACTGCAGGTGACGTAGGAGTGTTACCTGCAAGCGTTGCTGAGTTTGTTGGCAAACAAACTGTTTGATCAGGACCCGCAGTTGCGTTTGGAGAGGTCGGACTGAACACAACGATAGTAACTTCATCAGTCAATGTACCACAAGGGCCATTGTTGATGGTCCAACGGAATGTGTTTGTTCCAATGCTCAATCCGCTTACCACTGTATTCTGTGAATTAGCGTTTGCGAATGTTCCTGTTCCTGCAATCACAGACCATGATCCAACAGCGGGCGATTGTGCAGCGTTTGCTGTCAGGGATGCTGTTATTCCAGCGCTTCCACTAGAAGTTCCGCAAATCGATTGATCAGGACCAGCGTTGGCCGCAGGGTGGAATTGATTGTAAACGCGAATGACAATTTCATCCGTAGTATCACCACCAGGACATGGCCCGTTGCTGATACTCCAACTGAAAGTGTTGACACCAATTGCAAGGTTGGTGATAAGCGTATTGGATTGATTGATGTTTGCAATGGTTGCGCTTCCTGAAGTGATCGACCAAGTTCCGATAGCTGCAACACTAGGATTGTTTGCTTGCATTACATAAGTAGTGCTCGAGCAAAGGTTTGCATCAGGTCCCGCAGCAGCAGCTGGTGGTGTACCAGAGAATCTTGTGATTTGAACAAGATCAACTTTATTGACGCCGCAAGACGGATAATCTTGGTGCCAAATAAATGCATTGACTCCAGGAGAAAGGTTATTGACTACTGTCGTAGGTGAGTTAGGATTTACTAGTACTCCTGAACCAACTGAAACAGTCCAATATCCCACAGCAAATGGGTCTGGGTTCACAGCAGACAGTGTTGCAGTGGATGCGCCACAAGTGAACTGATCGGGACCCGCGTTTATTGGTGTATCTGGATTGACAACAGTGAATACTAGGTCAATCGCACCTTCAAAACCAAATTCATTTGACACAACAAATGTGACGGTATCTCTTCCAACGAAATCGAAAGGTGCTGTATATCTAAAACAAGTATCAGATGGAGAAGAAGGAGGAGCGATAACAATATTTCCTTCATTGCCAGAAAAGCTATCAATGAAATTATTTGCACCACAGCTGAATACTTTCAGACAGTGATCAACGCTTTGACCTTGGCATAGTGTAGCAACGTTGTAAATTGTTGTAGGAATTGGTTCGGCAGCAAATGGATCTTGGAATTCGAAGGCATCGTCAAATCCTGATAGATAACCAAACGCTCCGGTATTGCCATTACCAGTTAGCCAGCCTGCATGGAAAAATCCCTCAGAAGTAAGAATGTTATTGGTAGGTAAACTTGCGTTGGGATAAGTGGCAGCTCTCCAACCTGTTAATCCAGGCACGTTTTGAATAACTACACCTGGTACTAAATCGTAATCAACACCATTCAATTTAAGTGTAGATTCTGCTGTTGGTGGAATAAGAACTTGTAGGTTTTCTAAAAGTCCGGCTTGATTGAAACGCGAGAACTCAATGTAACGAGAACCTGTACACGATATCTCGGGCATTGCCGACATATCCACCTCTTCGTCTTGAGAACAACCCGATACGTGATAGACATAAGCTCTGCGGTCTGTGCGGATATAGTGTGGAGCCCCGAAAGTTCCAGTTGTTGTCCAGTCGAAAAACTGACCAGCATTGATAGTTGCAACGGGAGTTGCAGAACCATCGATATAAACGTTGGTGTTGTTTTGTGTTGCAACCACAATCGCGTAATCCCAAGGGAAGTTGTTATTTCCCTTGATGATCACCCATTCTGTACCAGCAAGTCCAATAGGCACCAACTGATCTGTTCCACCGTCTGCCGCATTGGCACCGGTGCCTGAAATTCGGGTGTGCGTAGATCCACTATTGACTACAATGTCTTTGTTAGATGTTACTCGAGCACCTGCAACGTGCTGGGTGGGGCTGTTGCCTCGTATAAGATAGCTTTGACCAGCTTGAAGTGTAACCACATGAGGATTCGCAAGTGCACCTGCTGATCCGTACATCGTGAAGGGAGTTTGAAAAGTAACTTGTGTGTTGTTTTCAACGGCCATTACAGAAATGAAGTGATATTCCTCTGGTCCGTAGTTAGCATTTAAGTTTCTAACTTGAGAACCACAATAAAACTCTTGTCCTAATGCGTTTTTCCCTTTGAGAATTACCAATGTTTGGTTGGTTCCACCCGCCACTTTGTGCGTACACTGAATTGGAGCTGACGAGGTAATGTGCAGACCTTGGTTGGTGCTAGGAACGCCTTCAATGTTTGTTTGCCCAAGCACAGGTGTCAATGGCACTGAAAGTGGACTTCCCGATGTAACTGTTCCGTTGAAAACGAAAGTAGTTCCATCAGATGTGGTCACTTGCACATTGACTGGAAAGTCAAACGGTGTTGTAATGAACAAATTCGATGGACTGTTTCGATCTGTATTGGATACATCCCAAATCGGAGGCATCCAGAATTCAGTATCGAATTGTGCAATCGCGCCAAAGCTGCTAAACAATAAAATGATAGCAGCAACAATGTGTTTTGCACGTTGTAAAAAAGTATATGTTCCGTTCATAGGGTGAAGGGTTCTCGCTTGGAATAAAGGTCTTAGTTCGTGTTAGGTTTGGTTCAAAAATGATTCTCGCTGAATCCTTTCATGGACCAATACAAAAGTCTTGCGTACCTTAAAACACATTTGGGACTTTTTGGGAAGATTTCAACATCACAACGTTTATCGCAAAAAACACAGGGGTAATCGTAGTTTATGTATCATTTGTCTATCGTTTGAGCCGTTTTACAAGTAGCAAATGACAATAATTTCACATTTGAATAGATGCAACGATCTATTTTTGCGCCCCGAAAAAAATCAGATTTCTAATTAATTTCGTAGATGAACAAGATTTGATTTTTTCAGTTATTCGAATTTGATATGACTACAGAATTTTTTCTAGATAAATTAAAGAGAGAAGTTGCTCCATTGAAAGAGCAATTGGTGCAGCATTCCGTTTACAGTGATATAAAGAGCATCGAGGATTTGCAACTTTTCATGCAGCATCATATTTATGCGGTATGGGATTTTATGTCTTTGTTAAAAGCCCTTCAGAGAAATCTCACATGCGTGGAGGTACCTTGGGTTCCTACGGGGAATGCCAACACACGTTTTTTAATCAATGAAATTGTTGTTGGTGAAGAGAGCGATGTAGACGAGGATGGTGTGAGAACAAGCCATTTCGAGTTATATCAAAAAGCAATGCGCAACGCTGGATGTGACACTACTTCCATTGAGCGATTTATTGATTTTTTGAAAAATGGATTGAAGGTAGACGATGCGCTAAACATAGCTCAAGCACCTGCTGCGGCTCAGGCATTCGTGAACAATACATTTGAAACGATTAATACCAATCAAGCGCATATACAGGCGGCGGTATTTACTTTCGGCAGAGAAGATTTGATTCCGGGTATGTTTATCTCTTTTGTAAAAGAGCTCCAAAAGACAGCACCGAAAGAATTGACCACCATGTTGTACTACCTCGAGCGCCATATCGAAGTGGATGGAGATCATCACTCACATCTTGCTTATGAAATGACAAGTGAGCTCTGCGGCACCGATGAGCAAAAATGGAATGAAGCTACTGCTGCAGTGAAATCTGCACTCCAAGCTAGAATCCAGCTTTGGAATGCGATTTCACGACAGATTAGTATGGTAGAAAATTCTATTTGATAATCGTCAACTTTTTGGTTGCGACTTGAGCACTATTTGAGAGGTGTAAAATGTAACTTCCCTCTGCAAGTGCGGCGGTGTTGATCGTGAGGCTTGTAAGGTTTGACGGATTTTGTACTTCCAAAATTCGCTGACCGATAGATGAATAAACCGCCAATTTTTCCCAAACAAATTCATTTCCTTCGATACTCAAAGTGAAAGAATCTTTTGCTGGATTAGGATAGATGGAAACAAGCTTGCTCCATTCATTTTCTTCCACGCCATTGACTACGGTGAGTACTTCACTTTCGATGGAACAACCGTAGGATGTGGTGACCTCGACTGCATAGTTGCCAGGCTCTGCCTCAACGACGAAGAATGTAGTTGCGCCATCAATCGGTAGCCCATTGAAATACCATTGATAGGTTTCAAAAACATCATCAACGTACACTTCGTTTGCTGCAGCATCGTAAACTGGATTTACTTCAGGACAAATAATGAATGACTCTGAAGTTGCGGAACACCCGTAAATATTGGTAACTTGACAAGTGTAAACTCCGCCAGCAGTAGCATTAATTGTTTGCGTTGTTCCAATTGGAGTGATGCTTCCGTTTAAAAACCATAGGTACTCATCGTCAACATTTCCGCTCGCGGTCAATGAATTTCCTTCTTGCGTAATGACAGGCGCAGGTGTTGGAAATACTGTAATGACAGAGCTTTCAGTGGCATTGGTTGAGGCATTGAGAATGACTGTATAAGTTCCGACGGTGCCATCTCCTGAATTAAAACTGATTTCACCGGTGGAGGTGTCCACTGTAAATGAACCGAGTTGATCATCTTGTGTTACGCTATCATCATCCCAAAAGGTGAGCGTGTACGGCGGATTGCTGAGCACAATGGTGAGGTCTGCCCATGTGTTTGAAGTAGAGTTGTCGATGATGGAAGAAGTGTAAACTGTGTTTCCCTGAGCATCTGCGACAACGAAATAAGGATCTGCGGGACCGCTGAAGAATTCATCAACGTCACCTTCACCATTATCATTGATGTTGGCTAAGCTTACGGTGGTCAAAATAATATCAGAAATAGTGGTGGTTAAAGATGCAGTGTATTCGCCTTCTCCGGCGTATGTCACATAAGGGTTTGCTTCTGTCGAAGTGGTTCCATTTCCAAAATCCCAATTGTATTCGGTTACTTGAGAACTAGTGCCAGCAATGAGTGCCTCGAATTGTACTCCAACTTCTCCGCACCCAGCGCCGTTGCTGTACGTGAAACTTGCGTTGCCTCCTGTTCCAGGCTCAATGAAGAGCGAGTAGGTAAATGTGCGAGAATCGGTGACTTCAAATCCAAAGACATCTGCGATGATTCCAACATTGATCACAACATCATACACTCCTGGAAGAAGGGGTGTTCCACAAATTGTAGCACACCCGAAATTCTCTCCTTGATTGGGATAATAAATCCCATCGGGATCATTTGTGGTATAAGTGATTCCAAAAGGAAGACCTGTTACAGAAGTGATGGTAATTTGAGTCAAGGTGACTGTAACATCTAATTCAGGTTCTACAAAAGAGGTAGGTAAATAGAACGTAAGCACCTGCTCGTAGTATTCTCCAGCAGTGGCAGCGGGTAGCTCTAGAGGGCAAACCGTTGGAAGCCCGTCAGCACTGACACACGTTTCGTCTGGTGTACATGTAGGGCATTGGCTATAGCTGGTGATGAAAATAGAAAGTAAAACTATAGTAGTAAAAATGGATCTCATGAATATGTTGGTTTGGTAAGGTTGTTATCGCAATGATAAGAAATTATTGAATGAGTATGAACATTCTCACAGTATATCATAAATGTGGGTAATGAGTAGTAATCAATTCACAAAATGTCGGGTTGAATGCCATAGTGTGGTTATTTTTGAAGCCCAAATCAAAACTCATGAAGAAAATTTTACTTCTATTATCTGTTTTTCTATCACTAGGAGCATCATCTCAAGTGGTGATCAATGAAGTGGACGCCGATCAAGCGGGCACTGACGCTGCAGAATTTATTGAGCTCTATGGAGCACCAAACACATCCTTAGACGGATTAGTAGTGGTGTTCTTCAATGGTTCAAACGATATGTCTTATGCGGCATATGACCTTGATGGATTTTCAACTGATGCAAACGGATTGTTTGTATTGGGAAACGCCGGCGTTAATGGAATGCAGATAGAATTCCCAGGCAATAGCCTTCAAAACGGCGCTGATGCGATTGCTATCTATACAGGCAACGCAACAGATTGGGCCACTGCTGCAATGGTTACAAACGTAAATCTTGTAGACGCTTTGGTCTATGGCACGGACGACGCTGATGACACTGTTTTACTAGCAACATTGACCCCAGGTCAAATTCAGATGAATGAAATGGTGGGTGGTAATGCTACCATTTATAGCATGTCGCGTATTCCTGACGGAGGGGCTCCGTTTGCTACCTCAGTTTTCGTTCAGCAAACTCCTTCTCCTGGTGCTTTCAATCAAACAGAGGCTCCTACATGTGATGCTGGTAGTATCACTATTGGAGGAAGTGGAGATGCTATCAACCTTTGTTTTGGTGAGCCTTTGGATGGATTTGCTGCTGCTAACAATAGCACTCTCCTTGCAGACTTTTACCTCTACATCATTACAGATGGAAATAACGGTATTTTAAACTACACAGATCAAAATGGTATCGACTTGAATGGTTTGGCAATAGGTAACTACAATATCTATGGGTTCACTTACTCGGGCACCATCGATGTTGTTTTACTTGATCCAGGCGCCTCTGTTTTGAACTTAGTTGCTTCTGATTGCTCAGATCTATCTTCACCAATTTCTGTTGTTGTAGAAGACTGCACGATTCCAGTGTGTAATGGTGGTACGATCACTTCAGAATCTTCAGTTTACACTTTGTGTGCTGATGAATATATTGATATCGTAACAGTAGGTGTTACTGGAAATACAGAAGATGCTTCGTTTGCGTATGTTTTGACGAATGAAAATAATATCATCGTTGAAATTCTTACAGGTCCAGAATTTACGGTTGAAGATTATCCAGTAGGCACATACCGCATCTGGGGATTGGCGTACTACGGTAATCTCGACCCAGCAACGATTGAGGCAGGTGACGATGCTACCATGGTAATGACCGACGGTGCTTGTTTGAGCCTTTCTTCAAATTTTGTTACTGTAAATGTGGTGTCTTGTGATTTTGAAAACGGTTGCGAAACTTTGTTCTTCTCTGAATATTTTGAAGGAACAAGCTTTAACAAGGCCATTGAAATTTACAATCCAACCAACTTCCCTGTGAACTTGGATGAGTATGAAGTTTATCTTTATACAAATGGTGCTACTACTTTCTCGTCTGTTTTTGCTCCACAAGGAATCCTTGCGGGTGGTGAAACATTCTTGATCGTTCACCCACAAGCAGACCAAGCCCTTTTGGATATTGCTGATACAACAAGCACTATTGTTAACTTCAATGGTGATGATGCGATTGAGCTTCAAAGAGCTGGAGTTTCATCGGATGTAATCGGTGTAATTGGTGTTGACCCAGGTGATTTCTGGACCGTTGGTGCAGGAACGACGCGCGACAATTCATTGATTCGCTATAACTATATCAGTGCACCTACAACAGATTGGGCAATGGGTTCAATGCAATATGGCCTTGGTAGTATTTCGGATTATTCATCTCTTGGTAATCATTCATTCTTGCCTTGTAGCACTGTTCCTCAACTTGGATTCGCTATTTCTGCAGTTTCAGTTTCAGAAGAGATTGGAATGTTGACTGTTGATGTTAATGCATACAATATTCCAATGGCTGTAGAAGTACAGGTGAATGCTTTTGATGGCACTGCTGAAGCAGGTGAAGATTATGTAAACGCAGGCCCATATGTATTGGCTTTCGCAGCGGGAAATTCAACTCAAAGTTTCCAAATAGAAATCACCAATGATGCTATTGAAGAAGATTTAACGGAGTTCTTTACACTTGTATTGTCAAGCAGCATGGAGGTAGACTTCGTTACACCTGAATTGACAGTTTCTATCGAGCCTAATGATCAAGCATATCCAGTTTACACCATTGCTGAAGTAGCTTCTACGGACATCAATGGTATTGCAGATAGCTTGGATGTGTATTGTGAATTACGTGGCGTTGTTCACGGGATCAATTTCAATGCATCTGGCGTTCATTTCCATATCATTGATGAAACAGATGGTATCAAAGTATTCGCTGCAACTGAGAATTTCGATTACACCGTAACAGAAGGTGACTTCGTACATGTAGGTGGATATATCGCACAATTCATGGGTCAACAAGAAATTCGTCCTGATTATATTACTTTGATTTCTCAAGGAAATGAACTAGAAACGCCGATCGTAGTAAACCAATTCTCTGAAGGTTCAGAGAGCCATTTGGTGACTATCAATTGTGTGGAATTAGTGGATGAGACGCAGTGGAATCCATCAGAGTCATTCTTTGTAGTGGATGTAACTGACGGAACAAATACTTTCCAAGTATTAGTGGATAGCGATACAGAATTCTGGACAGCATCTCCATGGGAAGGTCACTTCACATTGACAGGTATCGTAGAACAAATGGACGCGGCTCCAGCATTTGACAATAACTATGTGCTACTCCCACGCTATGCAGCAGATGTAACAAACAATGTAATTGCAGCATTCGATTTACCATCTCCTTTCGAGTTTAGTATCCTTGGTGCAACAGTGGACTTGACAAGCACTAGCACAGGAGCTTCTCAGTTGGCTTGGGATTTTGGAGACGGAGCTACAGGGTCTGGTGAAACTGTTTCTCACGATTACACATATGATTTCCTAGAGAATCTAGCTGAACTGACCATTACACTTTCTGCTACAAATGAAGGATGTACGGATATCGCTTCGAATACGGTTGATTTGATTTTCAACTCTATCGAAGAGTTAGAGGCAATCAACGTTTCTGTGTATCCAAACCCAGCGGTAGATGTTGTTAGAATCAACGCAGAAGAAGTAGTTGAATCGGTTAGAGTATTGGATAACACGGGTAAAGTAGTTTTCCAAAACCAAAATGTAAATGCAAGCTCATTCACGCTAGATGCAGCGGCTTGGAGCAATGGTGTATATCACATCCAAATTCAAACGAGCAACACAGTAGTTGATCGTTCGTTGGTGGTGAAAAAATAAGATTTTGAATTTTTGAAAAGCCGCCTCGGAGCAATTCGAGGCGGCTTTTTTTATGGTTTGATAATACCTTTGTAAAAAAATTGAATGATGAAGAATCGACCAGTGAGAAGAGCAATTGGATTTATTTTGAACGGAGTTCTATTAACTGTTCCTATCGCCATTGTTTTTTTCATCATCTATAAAGTTCTTGTTTGGCTGAGCTTGCCTGTGAATAGTATCTTGTATCCTGGCGAGGAACATCCTATTTCAATCATTAGTATTACGGTATTACTAGGGTTTTTGCTGGTAATAGGGTATGCGGGTAGTAAATTGATCAATGAGCCGCTTCAAAGACGATTCAACAAATGGTTGGATAAAATTCCATTGTACAAAAGCGTTACTGATATCATCAATGCCTTTGTTGGAAGCAAAAAGAAATTCAATCGTCCTGTTTTAGTAAAATTGAATAAGGATTTGGATATTGAAATGATTGGATTTGTGACGGATGAGGATTTGCAGGAATTAGGCGATATTCAAGGGAAAGTGGGAGTTTATTTTCCAATGAGTTATTCCTTTGCTGGTCACTTAATGGTTGTTCCGAAAGAACATGTGAAGCCAATTGATAAGAATTCAGTGGGCGTGATGAAATACATCGTAAGCGGCGGTATCGTTGAATTAGACGAGGAAGAGGATGACAAGAAGTAAGGCACTTCTTATACTCCATTTGATAGTCTTCATTTGGGGATTTACTGGAATATTGGGAAAAGAGATTTCGCTCGAGTCGGATCAACTCGTGTGGTGGCGCACCTTCATTGCAGCCATAGCTATGGGGTTGTTCGCGATTTTTACAGGGCGAAGTTTGAGGGTAGAGAGAAAGGAGTTGTTGGCTTACGTCGGAGTAGGATTATTGACTGCGGCACATTGGATTTGTTTTTTTGGAAGTATCAAGGCATCCAATGTGAGCACCGCACTAGCAATTATCAGCACCACTTCTTTTTTTGTTGCAATCGTCGGTCCTTTCATCAGGAAGACATCGTTCTCTATGCTCGAAGTGGTGTTAGGAGTCATTGTCATTATTGGTCTCAGTATCATTTTCAAATTTGAGCCGGACAAAACCCTCGGGATAGTGTTGTCATTGGCGGCGGCATTTTTTGCGGCAGTGTTCTCTAGTTTTAATAGTGTTTTGGTAAAAAAATATCCGCCAACACGTATTGCATTCTATGAAATGAGTGCGGGAATGGTCGGTGTAACGCTTTACATGCTTTTTAACGGCACTTTAGATGCTAGCCTACTCAATATCGGTCTTCGTGATTTTTCATTGCTCCTGGTCCTAGGAACGATTGCTACGGCCTTTGCATTTATTATGGGTATTGAGGTAATGAAAGTCTTGTCGCCATTTACTTGTGCATTGACCATTAATCTGGAGCCCTTGTACACCATAGCCATCGCTTTATTTCTTTATAAAGAAGATGAGTATATGAGTACTGCTTTCTATGTGGGTTCGATATTGATTTTGTCCACTTTATTTATTGATGCATACGCAAGAAAAAAGCCCGCTCAATGAGCGGGCTTTTTTGATATTGTGAGGGTTGTATTAGTTACATCCCATGCTTCCGTAACCGGAAACAATGTTGAAGTCTGGTTCTTCTTCACCTGATTCTTCTAGGAAGTCAAGGAAAAGATCTTCGATTGCTAAATACTCACCTTCGAAAGTCATAGTTCCGTTAGAAACGGTTACTACACCATCTGTTGCGAAGTAAAGGCTGAAGTTAGAGAAGTCCATAACGAATGACGAAGCCATGTCGTCGAAGTTCTCATCTCCAGTAGCATCTAACCAATTGAATACTTCGTGTGAGCCGTTAAGATCGTCAGCAAGGACGTAGTAAGCAGCAAAACCGTGGAAGTATTCGAAAGGATCGAAATCTTCAGAATCTGAATCAGCTTCAGCAAGACCTTCGAAGTCACCTGCGATTCCGATTACAGCACCATATTCGTCAAAGGCAAAGCCTGAGTCGAAAAGATCGCTGTAACCATCACCTTCAGCAACTGCTGACAGTGTAAGACAGATAGTAACGTCCATATCGAGTGTAGAGTTTCCAGCTACAACGATACCTCCGCCAGCACCTTGTCCAGCAACGCCGATACCAGCGTTGAACACGATATAGTCACCAGTTCCATCAGCGTAAACGATCACACCATTTTGGTCTGGGTCGTCAAAAGTGAAACCTTCGTCTGGATCTGTGAACGTGTAATCGCGGCTACCGATATTGAAATCGATAAAGCGATTTTCTTGCTCATCATAGAAACGAAGTTTTGGAACGCGAGTCACCATTTCTTGCATTTGACGCTTCTTAGCCTCAGACAACTTTACAGTTTGTACTGTGCCAGCAGGAGCGGCAACTACTTCTTTGTCTTTCTGACAGCTAGTGAAGAGCATTGAAGCAGCTCCAGTAGCGATAGAAAGCGCTAAAACTTTGTAGTTCATGATTAGTTATTTTATTAATTAATAAGTGTTTATTGGGTACTAATATAAAAAGAGTATCCTTAAACTCCTATTTCTTAGTTAAACAACCATCCAAGACGTAGAGTTGGCTGGAACGTTGGGCCCCAGTTGAAAGTTCTGTAATCACCAGAATTGTCACCTACGATAGTAGCATACTCAACAGCAGCAGTACCGTTAGTGATAGTGATAGAAGCTACATCGTTGAAATCTGTATCAGCGTTAGCTGCTGGAGTGTAGATGTAAGCGTTTTCGTCAGAAATCTCAACTTCTACGTCACGAAGTGTAGTACGTTGGAAACCGTATCCGATTTCAGCACCGATGTAAAGAGCATCGCTGATGTAGAAATCGAAACCAGCAACTGCACCAAGACCGAAAGAAGTAGAACCTTCTTTACGAGTAGCTGTGAAAGTTGCGAAGTTTTCAACCTGGTTCTGGTCGATTTGTGTTTGGCTGTTACCACCGAAGAATTCTCTTTCGATAGAGTTACGGCCAAGACCGAAGAATACTTCAGCACCTACGTATGGAGACAAACGATCTGTTCCGTCGAAGTGCTTCTCGTAACCTAGACGAAGGCTGAAGTTTGTAGCTCTGTTGTAGTCATAAAGCTCAGGTACGTTAACCAACTGACCAGTAGAACCATTTTGCTCAGAAGCTTGTGCGTTTACTGTAGTTTCTTTTGAACCGTTCAAGTTGAAACCAATGCGGATTGCAGAGTTTTCGCTGTTGAACATACGAAGGCGAAGACCAGAAATAGATACTGGGTTTCCGCTAAGTGGAGCGAATTGAACTTCAATGTTCTTTTCACCACCAGTTTGCTTCTGAGCGAACAAACCTGTAGTCGCTGTCAAAGCCAAAGCAATAAAGAAAATTTTCTTTTTCATAAATGTTGAGTTTTTGGGTTATGATATTGCAAGATTGTGCAATTTTTTGATTCGATTTATAAGGGGTTTTACGGGTTTTCAAACGTTGGAATGTTAATTATCCACATTTGAAGATTCCAAATTTGCGCCAAATGTATATGTTTTTCCATATCGACCAAGCTTTTCAGAGGTTCGATGGAATGTATTTTTTTGGCGACACGCGCTCAACAATTACCTTACCAAAAAAGGTTGTAGGCCTGCTTAGGAATACATTTTTGTTGAAATTCGATTACACCACTTCTAGCTAATAATATACTAATCAAAGCATTATTCGACCGTTACACTCTTTGCTAAATTTCTTGGTTGGTCGACGTTGCATCCGCGCATTACTGCCACGTGATATGACAATAATTGAAGAGGAATGACAGAAACTATCGGAACCAAGCTGTCATCAGTCTTCGGAATTTCGATGACATGGTCGGCCAATTCTTTCACGGTCTTGTCTCCAGCAGTCACAATTGCGATGATTTTTCCCTTGCGAGCCTTCACTTCTTGGATGTTGCTCACCACTTTTTCATAAGATTGACCTTGTGTTGCTATCACAAAAACAGGCATTTCTTCGTCGATAAGGGCAATCGGACCGTGTTTCATTTCTGCCGCGGGATAACCTTCGGCGTGTATATAAGATATTTCTTTCAATTTTAACGCTCCCTCAAGAGCCACTGGGAAGGAATAGCCTCTTCCAAGATAAAGGGCGTTACGAGAGTCTTTATAGATCTCTGCAATGGTCTCTACGATGGAATTGGTTTTCAAAACTTCTTCCACCTTATCTGGAACAGAGTTCAATTCCGCCATCAAGCGCGTCAAGCGATCCTGACTCAAGGTCTGTCTTGCCTGCGCCACTGCTAGCGCGATTTGGTATAATACAGTTACTTGAGCAGTAAATGCTTTTGTAGATGCCACCCCGATTTCAGGTCCCGCGTGGGTGTAAGCGCCTGTATGAGTAGCGCGAGAAATAGTACTTCCCACTACGTTGCAAACCCCAAAGATGAACGCACCGCGTTCTTTTGCTAGTTCAATAGCCGCCAATGTATCCGCAGTTTCACCACTTTGCGAAATAGCAATGACAATATCACCCGGCATGATCACTGGATCACGATATCTAAACTCACTCGCGTATTCTACCTCTACAGGGATGCGAGCGAACTCTTCAAATAAATATTCTGCCACAAGACCAGCGTGCCACGATGTACCACACGCTACAATGATGATGCGGTTTGCTGCGATCCACTTTTCTTTGTGGTCATCAATACCGCTCATTTTAATGATGCCATGTTGCAAATTGATCCGTCCACGGAAGGAGTCACGAATAGAACGTGGCTGTTCGTGAATCTCTTTTAACATGAAAGAATCGTATCCGCCTTTTTCAATCGCCTCAAGTTTCAACTCGAGCGCTTGGATATAAGGGGTCTTTGACTGGTTTTGAATCGTAACGATTTTCAAACCTTCTTTACGATCGATCAATGCTACTTCTTCATCTTCAAGATACACCACATTCTTGGTGTATTCGATAATAGGTGTTGCATCTGAAGCGATGAAGTATTCATCGTCAGCGCCGATTCCTATCACAAGAGGGGAAGATTTTTTTGCAGCAATTAATTGATTTGGATTTTCCTTATCAATGACTACAATGGCATATGCGCCATGTACTTCAGAGAGTGCCATGCGCACCGCTTCGAAAAGAGGCACCCCTGTTTTTGCTCTAACATCTTCAATGAAATGTACGAGTACTTCCGTATCTGTATCACTTAAAAAGATATGACCACGGCTTTGAAGTTCGGCTTTGATAGAAGCATAGTTCTCAATGATTCCATTGTGAATCAAAGCTAACTTTTGATCACCAGAAAGGTGAGGGTGAGCGTTGACATCATTTGGAACACCGTGTGTTGCCCAACGAGTGTGCCCTATACCAATGCCGCCTGTTTTGGAAGATTTCTCTACCAATTTCTCGAGGTCAGCGACTTTTCCTTTGCATTTGTAAAGTTTCAGATCGCCATTTTCTAAAATGGCAACTCCCGCGCTATCGTATCCGCGGTACTCAAGGCGTCTTAGACCTTTGATCATGACAGGGTAGGCATCGCCATTCCCTAGATATCCTACAATTCCACACATATTCGTGCTTTGTTATTCTCAATTAGTAATTAAGGCAAGGCAAGTTAGTAAGAAAATGTCACAATCATACGCATGTTCTCATCGCCATCCTCAGCGGAATAGTTTGGACCATGAAGTATTGATCTGTTGACACTCACTCCTGAGTTGCGGCTTACCAAGTAGAGTCCTTGGCTATTAATCTCTCCGTTTAGTAAACGTTGAATATACAAGGAGATATTGAAGATGTATTGATCCGCTGTGAAATCGCCGGTACCGCTGATGGTTCCAAATGCTTGGTCTGGCAAGAGTCTGAATTCGCCTTCCTCGTCCTTATAAACAAGGAATAGCGAACCTTGCGCTTCATAGCGATTGTCATCATCAAAAGGCAGAATCAACTGCACGCGATTGATGCTTCTATTTTCAAAATTATTGAAGTCTTGAATGAAAGGCAAGTCAATCTTGGTGCGCATTCCACCGCCTGCTTGAACATAACTTAGGATGTCACCTGAAACGGTGCCGCCATTATCCAAGGGCTGCAGTGGGGTTCCAGCACGACTGTGAATCATTTCGGAGAAATAAGAACACTCCGAATTAATCTGATAGTCATAGCGCGTTTCAACAAGTTGTCCTTGATCATCATTGTAGTGATAGTAAACCGCGAGCTTACTTTCCGCATCGATCAAGTCGAAATTGAATATTCCGCTGTTATTGCTAAAACTAGGTTTGATGTAAAGCCCTTTGAAAAAATCTAAGAAAGCATCGTTTGAAGCAAGCGCTGATGTAGGTGCTTGGATCAATTGATAGCCCAGTGATTCGTCTAGTTTCAATCGAAGTTGAGGAAGGACGGAATCAGTGCCTACGATAACGATGTCGTTAGGTCGCATTTCATAATTCTCAAAACCAGGTTTTATGCGGTTTTGAAAACTTGTGCTTTTTCTATGATTGCTGTAATAGACTGAATCAATGAAAAGGCTTTCCGTGAGTTCAAATACCCCGAAGCTTTGGCTGGTTTGTCTTCCATAATAATCGCCGGTGTACTTGAGGCTAAGAATCACAGAATCCACTACTGCACTTGTTGGAAAAGTAGGCGCTGTGGTGGATAGTCTAAACTGTGTATAGATCGAAGCTTGAATCGTATTTCCAAGCACTTGATCCGTAAACTTTCCGAGCATAGCTGAGGACAGATTGCTTGTTCTCACCGAGTCATCAGCGATTACTGTTGGGATAATGGTAACAGTATCTGTTTGTGTAGCACCGAGAAGATCACCATCTGGCAATAGCTCCGAACCGAAATCGGACTCAGGTCTTTTACACGCGCCGAGTAGTAATAGGGTGGCGATAAAGGAAAATAGCCCCAATCGCTTGAGGCTATTCATATTTTGTTTTCTAGAAGTCATATTAATCAACGAGCACGTTCTTTCCCGCATGTACGGAGTCAAAGAATTCATCAATTGCTGTGAGCGGGTCATTTTCTTCAAAAGAACGGAGTACAGGCACATCCATTTGTGCTGCAAATTGTTCAAGGTCATTTGGAACGCTATCATGTCCTACGATAAATCCATCTGAGTGTTGGATCGCCGTTTTAATCATGTTGACATGGCTTGGATCGCTCAGATGACTGAAGTCAGACGATTGAAAGTTGTCAAATGCTACTTTTTTAGAAACATTTTTATCAAGAGTGCCTTTGAACGCATCATCATAGGCAGAGAAAACCACCTTGGTATCAGCGAAGTGAGGGTCTTGATTATACAATTTCTTCACATAAAGTGGCATCAGAGAAGTAAACCAACCGTGGCAATGGATGATATCCGGTGCCCAACCTAGTTTTTTAACTGTTTCCAAAACTCCTTTCGTGAAGAAGATCATGCGCATGTCATTGTCTGGGAACAACACGTCATTATCATCATGAAGGGTAGCTTTTCTATGGAAGAATTCTTCATTATCAATGAAGTATACTTGGAGGCGTATCTGAGGAATGCTGGCTACCTTGATAATCAGAGGGTGGTCAGTATCATCTACTATCAAGTTCATACCTGAAAGACGAATCACTTCGTGCAATTGGTGTCTGCGCTCGTTGATTTTGCCATAGCGTGGCATAAATATCCTTGTTTCCTTGCCTCTTTCGTGCACGGCTTGGGGTATTTGGCGGCTATTGGAAGCGGTAAGACTTTCAGGCGAGAACGGAAGTATTTCCTGCGATACGAATAGAACTCTTGTTTTGCTCATACGAGATTATAGAGATTTCACAAATCGACTGTGCAAAGGTAGATAAAAATTCTTTTGGTTAAATCCAAACAATTAGCTTTGGCGGCTGAACTTTACCACGGAGGGCCCTTTGTCACTACAAGTTATCCGAACTATTTCGGAGTTAAAAGACTGTATTCTAGCAGCTAAGTCGGGTGGGAGCACTGTTGCTTTCGTACCCACTATGGGGGCATTACATGCTGGCCATATTTCGTTAATTACTGCTGCAAAGGGTCAAAATCGCCTCGTAGTGGCCTCTATTTTCGTAAATCCGACCCAATTTAACAACCCTTCCGACCTAAAACATTACCCAAGAACCGAGTCGGCTGATGTGGTCCTTTTGGAGGCGGCTGGTTGTGATGTGGTGTTCATGCCTGAAGTGGAGGAGATGTATCCTTCTGCGCACAAGGGCCATTGGGATTATGGGATTCTCTCATCATCCTTGGAAGGTCATTTTCGTCCGGGTCATTTTGACGGGGTTTTGACCATCGTGAAGCGTTTGTTTGAGGCTGTAGAGCCAGATGTAGCTTATTTCGGGGAAAAGGATTTTCAGCAATTGGCGCATATCCAACGCTTCGTAAGAGAGGAGATGCCTTCCATTAAGATCGTGGGCTGCCCCACTATGCGCGAGGAGGATGGCTTGGCTATGAGTTCTCGCAATTTGAGACTTACCCCCGACCAGCGCCAAACGGCCACGGTCATTTCCAAGATTCTATATGATATGTTGGAAAAAAAGAATGACTTCAGTCCGTCGGAACTCGAAATGTATGGTCGCACTCAGTTTGAATTGACCCCGGGAATTGAATTGGAGTACTTAGAAATAGTGGATGCAAAAACATTTGCACCTGTTCCAGATTGGGATGAACTCTTTGATCCCATTATCTTAGTCGCCGCATACGTCGGTGAAATTCGTTTGATCGATAATATGCGAGTGATCTAACATCTAACAATTTTAAAGAATGATTCGAGTCGCTATCCTTTGGATGCTCTCTATTTGTCTCTCTCTCTCGGTTTTTTCTCAAAGTGACTTTAGTATTTCCCTAAATAATTATACAGGCTGTTCACTGCCGGGGCTACAATCTTATGCTTTTGGTGAATGGGAAGGAAACTATGTCTTTATCGGTGGTCGCACCGAAGGGCTGCATTTGAAGCAGCCGTGGGTGTCGTTCCATCCCGATCAACGAAATACGAATATTGTGGTGTGGAGTTCTATCGAGCATCGCACCTGGACAATCTCTACTTCATCTTTACCAACAGCACTGCACGAGCAGTTGAGCGCGAGTAATATTCAATTTTATCAAGAAAGAGAAAAGCTCATTCTTGTGGGCGGCTATGGATATAGCAAAGCAATCGACGACAAGAAATCATTTCCCGCTCTGATTGCAGTGAACCTTCCTATTTTGATTGACGAAATAAAAAGAGGTGTTATTACAGAACAAGCATTTCAAAGCTTCAGCGATGAGGCTTTTGCGGTGTGCGGGGGACAACTGGAATTTTTGAATGGAAAGTTCTATTTAGTCGGTGGACATCGTTTTGATGGAAGTTATAATCCCAAAGGAAATCCCACTTACGTTCAAAATTATGTCAATGGCTGCCGCAGTTTTGAATTGAAGGAAGTAGGTCAAAAACTAGAAGTGGTTCAGCTGGCATCATACGTCGATACAGCATTGTTGCATCGACGAGATTACAATCTTGCACCTTCGATGATTTCCGGAAAGCCGGGACTAATGGCGTTTTCAGGCGTTTTTCAATTAGAAAGAGATATGCCTTATCGCAATGTGGTGCGAATGAATGCGTCTGGCGATTGGGAAGAAGTGGATGGTTTTTATCAGTCATACAATCACTATCACACTGCGCACATTGATTTGTATGATGGTGCTGCGGAAAAAGTGCACCATTATTTTTTGGGAGGAATCGGAGAGTATTATTTGCAAAATGACACCATCGTTCAAGATTCCAACACGCCTTTTGTGAAGACCATTTCTCATATTGAGGTAGATAAAAATGGCGGGATGAAAGAGTTCGCCACCGGACTTGAAATGCCCGATTATTTGGGCAGTGGAGCGCACTTCCTGATGGCACCAGGTTTACCAAAAACATCCAATGGTTTGATAGCTATTTCAATGTTCGAAGGAAAGCGTGTGTTGCTAGGCTACGTCTTTGGCGGGATTAAAAGTAGAAAGCCAAATATTTTTTGGGAAAATGAGGGGGCGGATAGCGAAGCCTCCACGTTGGTTCAGGAGATTTACTGGGAGTCCAAGCCCGCAATCGAAAAACCGAACGTTCATTCGGGTGATGGATTGAAACTTGAAGTTTATACCAATGCCAATATGGATGAGTTCAATGTTTCTTTCGAGCTGAGTGAGTCGTCTGATATTTACTTCGCATTGACATCAAAGCCCTACAGCGAAGACTTGCCAGTAGAATATTATCTTGGCGATGGATCATTTGAAAAGCTCGAGTCGGGAGCGCAGCATTTCGCGATGAATTTTGATCATCAAATCAAGGGACAGCATTACTTTACTTTTTTTGTAAATAATGAGGTTGTTGCAAATTGGAAAGTTGTAGTTGAGTAATTAGAATAACATGAAAAAAATTCTCCTTTTTTTATTTAGCATAGCAGCGCTCCAGCTGAGTTGTCAGGTGAAGCAGCCGTCACTTGTCACTGTTGTTCACACTCCGACCGAACTTTCGGCAAAGCCACCCGTGCTTGTGTTGCTTCATGGGATGGGTAGTAATGAGAACGATTTAATGGCCCTCGCTTCTGGATTGCCTCAAAATTTTCTAATCCTTTCGTTGCGTGCACCGATCGAAAGAAGTAAGGGAAGTTATGTGTGGTACAATGTAGATTTTTCATCAGGAAAACCAGTTATTGACGTAGAGCAGGAAAAAGCTTCGAGAGAAATGGTGATTAATTATTTAAAAGAAATGCATCAGTATTTTGAGTTTGATGAAAATCACGTCTATCTAGGTGGATTTAGTCAGGGAGCGATTATGAGCTATGCGGTTGGTTTACGCCATCCTGAATTAGTGAATGGTATTATTTGCATGAGTGGTCGAATGTTGCCCGATATCAAGACTGAGGTTGCCTCAAAGGAAAAGTTGAGCGGGTTACGTGTATTTGTGAGTCATGGGCTGGAAGATAGAATGCTGGGGGTCGAAGGTGCGCGTGAAGCCGTGGATTGGATGAGAACGCAAGGTCTAAGTCCATTTTACAGAGAATATCCTATTGCGCACAGCATCAGTCCAGCAGTGGAGGCTGATTTGTCATCATGGCTGAAGGCTGATAAATAGCTAGTTGTATTGCTTGCGTGTTGAATTTTGTAGAATGTAGAGAATCTCTTATATTTGCACCCCTCAATAAACGAATTGAGGTGTTAAATGAAATGCCTTGGTGGCGGAATTGGTAGACGCGCACGACTCAAAATCGTGTGTCCTAGCGGCATGTGGGTTCGATTCCCACCCGAGGTACAAAAAACAAAAAAGCTGTCCATCGCGACAGCTTTTTTTTTGCGCTGTTGGCGCAAAGCCTGGTAGCTTCGCTGCCTGGTAGCTCGCCTTCGGCATCGCTGACGGGTATCTCGCCTGCGGCTCGATGTCTGGTAGCTTCGCTGATTTTTTTTATCTCGCCTGCGGCTCGATGCCATTCACCATCCTTCGATACGCTCCCTCCTTGAGCACTCAGTAACCAAGAATCAGTTACCAGTAACCAAGAACGATCGGCCAATAACCACTAGCCATTAGCCACCAGCCCTCACCAGGCGGTAGTCGCGGTTTTGCATTAGTCCTAGAATGATGGGGCGGCGGAATTCTAGGGAACTGAGGGCGGGCATTAGCATGCCTCCTGCTGCTTTGCTTGAGAGCAAGATCTTGCGATCTAGTTCACCGATTGCGTTGAGTCGCACATGTGAAACCACACCGGAACGCGAGCCATTCCAACTATTGATGAGGACATTTGGATTTTCGCGAAGAATTTTATCATTGTCAGGATGATCGTTGAAATAGATATTCAATGTTCCATCGTAATAATAATTATATCCACAACGGTCCATTTCATTGACGGTGTGCTGCTCTTTTGCAATGCGGCGCGACCATTTTATTTTCCCTGAAAGTTCTAGTTTTGAAACTACAATATCATCATAGTGATGAATCAATTCTACGATGGGGCGGCCTGTATTTAGGTCGGTGTTGACACGTTCGGCAACGCTGTATTTTTCGCCGATGAGATAAATTTCATTTTGATCGGAAATGAAAATATGATCGAGAAATAAATCGCTCAATTCTGGTGTGCGTTCGAGTTCACGGCTGCGCATCATAGTGGCGAGAAAATCTTTGTTGAACGCCATATATGCCGCTGCTTCGAGGGCTTGCCCTTTTTCTTTTATCCGAAATAAAAATGTACCCGCAGCAGAAAAAGAATAATCATTGGAGTAATAACCGGCGACGATCATTTCATTGTTTCTACTGACTTGTCCGATGGCGGCGATCACTTGTTTGTCTTTGAAACTGATATCGTATTCCTTCAATTTATTATCTACTTGATTGTAATGGAATACTACGTATCGCCCGCCCTGCGGGCGAAGGAGACGTTGGTTGTTTTTTTCAGGATTGCGTCCACTCATCATGTAAACGCTACCGTGATCATCTACTTTGAATTGATTGATTTGCACAACGTCATTTCCGTAGGGAAGCTCAAGGTTTTTTTCCCATTGTAAAACGAGATCAATGTTGAACACTTTTATATCAACGTTTCGATCTGTTTTGCGCTGAATATTTTGCTCGAAATAGGTGAGAAGAAGTGTGGAGTCTGGAGATAATTCTGTGCCGAAAGGCGTGCGAAAATCTTGTTCAATGTATTGAAGCAGCCGCGGTTCGCTGATACTGATTCCATCTAGTGTAGAGGTCATACAGAGTCCGTACTGTTTGCCTTCTTTTCTATCGTATCCAGTTAGAAAAATGAGAATGCGATCCTTCAAGATGTGGAAATGCGACAAGGAAAGTTCAGACTCATTCCATAGTGGGAGTCGGTGTGTGGTGAGTCCTTGTGATTCTAATTTATTATTGAAACGCTCGATGATGAGTTCTGGCTCACGATCATTTGTTTCTTCAATCTCGAGACTAAGATTTTTATTTACAGATAAAATCGAAACGCTTTTAGTATTGCGCTCAAACTTAAAATTCGAAGAATAGATAAGAGAATCTTGACTAAAAAGTCCTAGCGTAAAGCAGCACAGAAGTGATGTGTACAGGACTTTTTTTATCATTTGAAATCTATTACTGTCCGGTAATGGCACGGAAAATATCCATACCATTTCCATACAACATGAGACCTAAAAGTAATACCATTCCCGCCATTTGCGAATACTCGATTACTTTTTGTGGTGCAGCGCGACCAGTGATCATTTCCCAAATCAAGAACATCACGTGTCCTCCGTCTAGTGCGGGGATTGGAAGAATATTCATGAATGCGAGGATCAATGAAATCAAAGCGGTGCGTGACCAGAATGCAAGCCAATCCCATTCTTCTGGAAAGAGCTTTGCGAAAGTTGCGAAACCTCCGATTTGTTTTGCACCTGATTTTGAGAAGATGAATTTCAACTGACTTCCATAATCAGTGATGGTTTCCCATGCTTGTTTAAAGCCCCCAGGAATCGCTTGTGCCCACGAGTATTCAATGGTCTCCGTCTTTAGGTAAACCGTAGGAGATTTAGGTGAAAAACCAATAGTTCCTTTTGCGTTCACAGCAATTGGAATATTTACATTCTGTCCATCGCGAACGACGTGCAATGCGATGGTTTTACCCGCATTTTTCTGAATCTCCTTTTGTAAATCTTGAAAATAAGGCGAGTACATATTGTTGATTCCAACAAGTGAGTCACCCTTCAGAAGACCTGCAACAGAAGCATTACTTTGTGCCACTACAGAATCTACAACACATGGAATTCTTTCGCTGAATGCTGCACGAACGCCGCTATCTACAAGCAACTGACCGAAGTCCGCAGGAAGTTGTAGGTCGATATTTTGTCCAAATCGTTGAACAGTCACCGTATGAATATCGTCGAGGAGTAATGACTTGTTGATGCCGTTGAAGCTCTCTGGTTTTTCACCATTGAGGCCTACAATTTTATCTCCGTGACGGAAACCTAAATTGAGCATTTGATCGTCGCAATAAACACCGTAAGTAAGGTTGTCTACTGGTAGAATCGTTTTTCCCCAAACACCTAGTATGACAGAGTAGATAACGATACCAATGATGACATTCACAGTAACACCACCGACCATGATAATCAAACGTTGCCAAGCTGGCTTCGATCGAAACTCCCATGGTTGTGGAGGTTTAGCCATTTGCTCTTTGTCCATGCTCTCATCCACCATTCCTGAAATCTTTACATATCCTCCAAGTGGAAGCCATCCGATACCGTATTCAGTATCCCCAATTTTTTTCTTAATAAGAGAAAAATAAGGATCGAAAAACAAGTAGAATTTCTCCACACGTGTTTTGAAAAGTTTAGCAGGAATGAAGTGACCTGCTTCGTGAAGTATAATGAGGAATGAAAGACTAAGTAAGAGCTGTAATGCTAAGATCATTGTTTCAAATATTGGTGCGAAGTTAACGCATTCAGATTAACCTTGTTTTAACGACATGTATCGGGCAACGTATTTTCCGATGATGTCAAATTCCAGATTGACAGTAGTGCCCACTTGGAAGGTGTGAAAGTTTGTGTGTTCGTAGGTGTAAGGGATGATGGCCACACTGAACTTATCTACTTCAGATTGCACAACAGTGAGGCTGACACCGTTTACGGTAATACTGCCTTTAGGAACTGTTACAAATCCATCTTTTGCTTGATATTGAAAAACATACTCCCAGCTTCCTTGGTGATTTATGACCTCAATGCATTGTGCGGTGGTGTCTACGTGACCTTGAACCATGTGTCCATCGATGCGATCCCCTAGTTGAATACAACGTTCAAGATTGACCTTGTCACCAGTATTCCAAGTACCGAGATTTGTTTTTTGAATGGTCTCTTGAATTGCAGTCACCACATATTGATCGCCGGAAATGGCCACTACTGTAAGGCAAGCCCCGTTATGGGCGACGCTTTGATCAATTTTTAATTCATGTGTGAAAGGAGAGGACACCGTGAAGTGCACATTTGTTTCTTCCTTTTCAATTTTTTCGATGCGGCCGAGGGCCTCAATTATTCCAGAGAACATATAGATTATTCAGAGCTTTGCGGCATTTTACCGTCTTGTAATTGGATAGTACCGGAGAACTGTAGTGTTTCGATACCGTTGAGTCTTTTCGTGTTTACTTTGATGGTGTAATAGTACGCTCCATCGGGAGACATATTTCCTGATTCAGCATTTTTACCATCCCAGTTGATGTCAGGGTCTGTTGTTTTAAATACCTCTGTGCCCCAGCGATTGAAGATGATTAGTTCGATGCTTTCTACATAGCGATAGGGGAATGGTACGAATAGATCATTGATACCATCGTTGTTTGGAGAGAAGATATTTGGGAGGAAGTATTCAGGGCAGTTATCGATGCAGATGACTTCAGAGAATGCACTTTCATTTCTGTTCAAAGAGCCGTCAGGCCATAGGTTGAGCGAGTCGAGAGCGGTAATGGCATAACATCCAGCAATACTAAAGTCATATTCTTCCACTGGGAAAATGAAGGTTGTATCATTCGGATCATTGATGGTAGCAATGAGTTGAAGTTCTTCGCTTGGATTAGCAGCGTAGTAAACGTTGTAAGCAGTCACATCATCCGCGCATGTATTGTTTGGGTTGTTCCAAACGAGTTCATTGGTGATGTTGATGCAATCATCATTCACAGTCAATACAGGAGGACACGGCGGGTTGAGATCGTACGGTGTCTCGCAGGTCTCTTGGCTCCAGTTGATGATCGGATCGGTAATCAAATCAACAAAGAAAGAACCGATGGTTCGCACCTTGTAGCAGTATTCAAGATTGTTTACAAGAGCAGTATCTGTGTAGGTGCTGGTGTTTGAAGTACCTACCAGTACGAAGTCTGTTGCGCCAGGATCTCGACGATAGATTTCGTAAGTCACATTGGTCCAAGGCACATCGTGCGGCATTTGTAGGATGACACTATTATCTGCGGGAGCCGTTTGCAAGAAGACCGAGGTCGCTTTACGCGATGTGCCTGTGTCGACATTATTTGCAATCAGTTTGACATGATAAGAATGTCCGATATCTTGAGTGTTGAGGTTTTGATGCACAAAACAGGTATCACCCCAGATGAGGTAAGGAGAAACAGAGCTGGTGTATATGAGTGTGGAAGGCTCCGTAAATCCTGGAGAAGTATAAAGTTCGTAATAGTAAGGACCAGGGAAAACAAGTGTATCAAGATCATGTGGAGGCGACCAGCAGACGCTCATTTGACCGTTTACAGGATCTGTAAAATCAATCGAGGCCTTTGTCATGATCGGGACATCTTTTCGAAGTGTATCGCAAAACTCTTCGCTTGCATAACTGATGGCGCCATCATACCAGCAGGTCACTACCATGTAGCAATAAACAGAACCAAATTGGAGATTGGTATCTACGAATGTGGTGCTATTGACACCTTGTGTTTCACCAACAAGTGTGTAGCCAGTGTATTCGGGCACGCCTAGTTCGCAGTCGCTTGGGTTGAATCCGAAGGTGTTGTTTCTGCGATAGATTTTATATCTGATTTCTGAAGCTTGGAAAGGCGTGAAAATATTGCTGCATTCGTGCACATCCCAGTTGAGGGTGATGCTTGATCCTTGTGCTACGGCGGTGGGGTTTTCCACGCGTGGCGCCACGACGGTGATGTTTACCGTTTCCACATTTGAAAGCGGAATGTATCCATCATCAGTGACTTGAAGAGTGAGCGTATAAGGTGCCTCGCGCACTTCTTCACACTCGGGTGTCCAGGTGAATCTTCGGATGTTTGGTTGGAAGGTGGCAGGATGCACTACGTTGGAAAGCGGACCACCAAAGGCTTCCATGATGAGGTTGTCGTCATCAGGATCGGTAGCGATGGCTTGGAATTCAAAGAACTCGCCAGCCTCGATACAGAAGTCAGGAAGCGGGTTGATGTTTGGAGGTTGATTATTGCAAGTCACTACAGTAATTTGCATATCGCGAATGACGCTTCCGACAAGGAATCCGCCGCGGTATTCCTCTATTTTGATTGCAATGTTGTATTCACCAGAATAGAGTGGCGTGTCCCAAGTGATGGTGCCTGTTTCAGGATCGATGGTGAAAGTATCTGTCGTCTCAGAAGTCCATTCTTCGGGAGAGTCCCAACCGAGTAGTGGGATACAATCGTCGCCCATACATGGAACGAGCGAGTAAAGAAGAAGGTCGCCATCGGGGTCGTACGCTGCGGGATTATAAATCCAAGGCTGGTAAATACACGCATCTTGGATGGGATCGTTGAGCAGGACCACACTGTTGTTTTGTCCTGTGAGCGGACTGATGATGATTGTGGATGAGATACAGAATATTTGGTCGACGGATGCAACGATGTTGTTTACACCATCATTTCTGTTGGGGTCTTCTACCACAATTGTAAAGGCTCCAGGCCCAGAGTAGGTGTGTAGACCAGTGTAAGTATTTCTTTGCACATCAAAGGCGATGGAGGGATCGATCTCATCGCGTTGAAGGCTGTCTAGTTCGTTGTCTGGAGTGTTAGGAGCTTCATCTCCCCATTTTAGTTTGAGCCAAGGTCGGTCTGCTAACGCGCTTTCCTTGGTATAAGTGGTGATGATTACGCGGTATGTGAATCCTGAAACGTGTTCGTATGTGATTTCTCCTGCACGATTATGGGTTGCGCTTGCCTCTAATGAAAGAAGCGATAGAAGCGCAAAAAGCCATATTCCGTTTAGGAGTTTTTTCATTCGATTTCGAAGGTAAATGATATTTCACGAGTGCTTTTGCTAAAAATCGTAAATCTTTTCATTTAAAAGCACTATCGTGGAGCAATCATTATCTGTTTAGTAAACACCAAACCGTTTTGATTTGTTGCGTGGATGATGTAGATACCGCTTTCGAAGGCTGAAACATCAATAGCGCTGCGTGTTGGGGCCGTTTCATTTGCGATGAGTTGACCTTGAGCATTGTAAATTTTTACTGCATTGATTTTCTCCGATGATGTCCATTGGATAAAATCAGATGCTGGGTTAGGATATACCTCAAACGCACTTGCTACCTGCTCTTCTACCGAATTGATGTCTGTGATCGTGATACAGTAATCTTCTGTTTCGCCATAGTTATTTTCTCCACATTCCGCTGGAGGATTGCCGCTGAAAATTCCTACATAAGCCATCGCTACTCTCATTGCTACCGCTCCTGTTGGAGTGCCAGCAGGTACAGTGAATGTTTGGTTGAAAGTAGTATTTACACCCGCATTGGAGTCAGCAATTTTTTCGTTGCTTTCAAACGTTCCATTGTTGTTGTAATCGATCCAAGCTCTGAAATACTCTGTGTATGCACTACCAGAGAAACCAGGGGTTGCGGAGAAGGTATATTCATTTCCAACTTGGAGTGTTGTATTCACACTTCGGTAATCACCATAACCATTATCATTTCCAGAATCGTTGTCGATGGTATTCAATGTTACATTATCGATCCATTCGAGATCTGAATCTCCGAATGAAGCGCAGTAGGTATGGTCTTGACAATCGCCACAACCAAGCGTGGTAAATGTGTAGCTAACAGGCGGCGGGTTATTTCCAACACAAACACTCGTTACGATCACATCGTAGATCGAACATGCAGCCAAGCCGGTTAAGCTTAAACTGTAAGCGTTGATATCGTTGTAAACCGTTTGTTCGCCTAGTGGGTCAATGACTACAACGGTATATGAATCGGCAGCAAGCACATTGCTCCAAGTTACGAAGGCGCTGTTTTCTGTCAAGTTTGAAATAACAACACTCGTTGGATTTTCGCAGCATCCATCAGTCGTGAATGTGTAAGTCGAAGACCACTCACTCGTACCGCTTTCGCAGTTTGCACTGATTTGAACATTGTAAATAGTGCATGCGAGAAGATCATTGATGGTCAATGCATTCTCTGTAATGTTTTCTATCAAAATCCATTCACCACCTTGTATTTGGTAGCGAACGTTCACACTTACAATGGCTGGTGTTTCAACCCAAGAAAAATCATAATTGAGTGTTCCGGCTTGTTGTGTTGCTGTAAGGTTGAGTGGGATGATACACTCGTCATTAGAGCAATTTTCAATTAGGAGATTCAAGCTATTGAATACATTTAATCTTCCGCCTGTTACAGTTTCTGTAGTTAAGTTGGAAATAGGATCTACTCCATCAAAAATGTAATCTCTTACGAATTGCGCTCCAAGAGCTGGATCGCCGTATGCGATGGCCATGAGACTTGTACATGGAGCGGAATACAAAAGTGCAATTGCTCCAGCTACGCAAGGGCTCGCGAAGGATGTTCCTGAAGTGTTGCCGTAGTTATTATTACCAGCTAGATAGACATTATCGCCAGGCGCGCCAAGGTCAATGGTCGTTTGACCATATCCTGAGAATGTTCTCACATCGTTGTTGTCTGTAGCGGTCACGGCAAGCATGTATTCACTTGGACATGCAGTTGGCAAATCTCCTACAGCATCGATGTTGAGTTCGCTATTTGAAGTAGCACCACAACTTAGTACACCATAAGTTCCAAGGCTATCGTACATCGCGCACCAGATCGGAGCATCCGCTGGTTGGCCATAGTCGGTTCCCCAAGAGCTATTTGTTGCTACAACGAATGCACCTTGCTGTCCGTTGGTTTGATTGTAAAGTTTACGCATCACCATTGGGTACGTGTAGGCGGCTACCACATTGCTTTCGCTGATACCCCCCATGTGTACTTGCATGATTTTTACATCCCAGTTAACACCGGTAATTCCCGAGCCATTGTTTCCTTTTGCGCCAATCATGCTGCTGACTTGCGTTCCATGATTACCAGTGCCAATATTGTCAGTTCCGTTTGAATTGTTCCAACCATCTACATCGTCGATGTATCCGTTGTTATCATCATCAATTCCATTGTTTGGAATTTCATTGTTGTTGGTCCAGTGATTGGCAACTATATCTGCTTGATCCCATTTTGTTCCGTTCGTTTCAACTACGCAAACCACGATGTCATCGCCGGTAGCGGTAACGCCGCCTGTGGTGATGTCCCATGCGAGATCAGAGTCTATGTCATGGTCTCCCGCTTGGTTGTGATGCCATTGTTGTCCGTAGAATGGGTCGTTTGGAGTGGTTACACGATCAGCAACGATATGGTTTACTTGGGCATACTTGACGCCCTCTATTTTTTGAAGCGTGTAGAGCATTTCGCGCATAGAAATTTGACTCTCATTGAAAGACAGTTTCCATGTGCGCATTGGAGCACTTACTAATTCGTCAATTTTCAATGCAGGAAGAACACCTACTTTTTGTTGTGCTTCAGCTACGATCTGCTCGATATCGCCTTTTGGAGTAGTCATTAGGAGAACTTCGCCTTCCATGCGAGCGGCTTGTTGAGCAGAAGCTGAAATAGAAATAATAACAGCAAAAAGGAGTGTAAAAAATGATTTCATAATTGGCATAATAAACAGAATACAAACTAAAGATAAAAAACCATATCTAAAACAGTGGAAAAAATAGCAAATACGCTTATTCCTCCAAATAGATGCGTTTGACACGCTGGGAAATAGACGTCAGGATTTCGTAAGGGATGGTGCCGCTCGCTTGGGCTAGGGCTTCCAGGTGTTGGATGTTTCCGATGATTAATACATCATCTCCCTCAGAGCAAGTAAGATGAGAGATATCTACCATGGTCATATCCATACACACATTTCCAACGATGGGACAAGCCTTGCCTTGTATCCAAACGTGGCCCTTCCCGTTGCTAAGCGATCGCCTTAGTCCGTCGGCGTATCCCATTGGGATGGTGGCGATGGTCATGTCTTGGGGAGCAATGAAATTGCGATTGTAACCAACGCTTTGTCCTGCTTTGATGTGTTTTATTTGAAAAATGACGGTCTTCAATTGACCGACGGTTTTCAGTTGATGACGCTCTGACTCGTTGGCGCTCACACCGTACAATCCAATTCCCAAGCGCACCATATCAAATTGACTTTCGGGGATTCGCTCTATACCTCCAGTGTTGGCTATGTGCCATAGAGGCTTATGTTCTAACTCACTTGAAATATCTCCCGCCATTTTTTCAAAAAGCGAAAGTTGCTCCCGCGTAAAGGCGTCGTGTGCAGGATTGTCGGTGGCTACTAAATGGGAGAAGATGGAAGCAATTCGTAGCGATTTGTTTTCTTTCAAAATTCTCTTCAGCGCTGGAATATCTTTTTCTTCAAAACCCAATCTGTGCATGCCCGTATCGAGCTTGATGTGCACCGGATAAGGGGCTGTAATATTTTTATACTCGAGAACTTCAATGAATGCATCCAGGCTGCGCATCGAATAAATTTCTGGTTCGAGGTGAAAATCTACAAGATGATCTAGTGCGCTGATTTCAGAATTCATGACCATAATAGGGAGTGAGATTCCCGCTTGGCGTAGAGCAATTCCCTCGTCAACGTAAGCCACGGCCAAGTAATCAGCTTTGTTGAAAGCCAAGACACTTGCTACTTCCACAGATCCAGCGCCGTACCCAGCAGCCTTTACCATCACCATCATTTTTACATCGGGCTTCAGTTTGTTTTTGTAAAAATGAAAATTATGCACAAGTGCATCGAGATGAATTTCTAATACTGTTTCGTGTGTTTTTTCTTGGAAAGCACGAACTATTTTTTCAAAACCAAAATCTCTTGCTCCTTTTACAAGCACAAACTGACCCGAATGATCGTTCGGTTTTGTTTTTTGTAAAAAATCAAGAGTGGATTCAAAGAATTTTGAATTTAGCTTGAAAATATTTTGGTGTAAAATGAACTCGGGTCCTATTCCCACAAGGTGTTTAATCCCTTTGTGGATGAGCAATTCGTTGATTTTAGAATAAACGACATTTTTCTCCAAACCACTTTCTTTTATGTCGGAAAGGATCACCGTGGTTGGTTTTGATTGTGCATGGCGCTGTAGGAAATCCAGTGCAATTTCCAAGGAGGTAAAGTCGGAACTATAGGCGTCATTGATAAGCGTCATTCCAAATGAACCTGCGATTAATTGCAAACGCATATCGACCGGAGAAAGACTTGAAAACCTTTGCTGGATGCTTGTTTTAGGTGTTCCTCTATAAAGCAAAATCAATAAACATAAACAAGCGTTGTCAATAGACGCGTTATCTGTAAAAGGGATTTCTATTTGAAAATTTTCTTTCAAATAAGTAGCCTCGATGATGGTTTTATCAGCTCCTTTAGTGATGTGGTTTATTTGTAAATGAGCATCTTCATTTTTTCCCCAATCAATTTTGATAATACCCTTGTTTAAGACGGATACCGCGGTTTTTATCAAGTTATCATCACTGTTATAGAATAGTACTTCGCAGTGATTGAAGAGTTTTAATTTCTCATTTATTTTTTGTTCAATACTCGAAAAATGTTCTTGGTGTTGTGCTCCAATCATTGTAAAAATTCCCCAGTTGGGTTGAATAATTTCTTGGAGCGTTTCCATTTCATTGGGCTCGCTAATTCCTGCTTCGATGATAGCGAGTTGATGATCTGTTTCCATTTGAAGAACAGAAAGCGGAACACCTAGTTGCGAGTTGAAACTTTTTGGGCTTCTTACAATCGGGAAATCAGGCGACAGCAGTTGATTCAGCCATTCCTTCACGATTGTTTTTCCATTACTACCTGTGATTGCCCAAACAGGATATTGAAATTTTTGACGGTGTTGTTTTGCCCATTGTTGCAAAGCATGAAGCGAGTCATTTACTCGAATGATGCAAGCGTCTAAGAGCGTTGTTAAGTCAATTTCTTCTTGGACAATAAAACAACGAACGCCTTTACCGTAGGCGTCTTTGATGTATTGATGACCGTTGTGATTTCGGCCAACAATGGCCACGAAAATCGAACGGTTGGGGTTGTTTATTTTTCTAGAATCATAAATAACATGGTCGACCACGGCATCCGCAGAACCTTGAATGAGAAGGCCGTTAGAGGCATCAATGATTTCTGCTATCGTGTAGCGCATGTATTATTTTTTCTTGTTCATCGCCTCATTAAAGGCTTGACGTGAGAGCGGGAGGTAGCTTTCTTTTTCACCTAATTGTACTAGCGAGTCACCTTCAGTGATTCGATAAGAGTGGTGTGCCAGGTGTCCTGTTTTTACACAGATCGCATGCACTTTTGTTACAAATTCAGCTATGGCAAGTAGGTGTGGCATTGGTCCAAAGGGACGTCCTAGGTAATCCATGTCCAGTCCAGCGATGATCACTCGGACACCTTGATTCGCAAGTTGATTGCAGACTTCGGGTAGTCCATCATCGAAAAATTGAGCCTCATCGATTCCGATGACTTCTACATCTGAGGCAAGGATGAGCAGCTGAGAGCTATGTTCAATGGCCGTAGAGCGGATGCTTGCGCGATTGTGGCTGACGACTTCTTCTTCGCTATATCTGACGTCGATTTTTGGTTTGAAGATTTCCACTTTCATTTGAGCGAATTCAGCGCGGCGCAGGCGGCGAATGAGTTCTTCCGTCTTGCCCGAGAACATTGAGCCACAGATCACCTCGATCCATCCTTGCTGGCGCCCTCTGTTAAGTGTATTCTCTAAAAACATAGTGGTGCAAATGTAAGTGACATGACACTATTTTGGAGGGCTCAGTAGGGGTATTGTGAGAATATCGATATAGCCTTAAGTTTGCGCTATAGTTATAGAAATATTATGGGACGTATATTCGAAAAGAGAAAGCATAAAATGTTTGCCCGCTACGATAAGATGGCGAAGGCTTTTACTCGTATTGGTAAAGAGATCGCAATGGCCGTGAAGGCGGGCGGTCCAGAGCCAGAATACAACCCTCGTTTGCGCCAGGCTGTGATGAACGCGAAAGGTGTGAACATGCCGAAGGATCGAGTAGACGCTGCCATCAAGCGTGCCGTGAGTAAGGATACTAGCAATTATGAAGAGGTAGTGTACGAAGGATATGGTCCTTATGGTGTGCCAATTCTTGTAGAAACCGCTACGGACAACCCTACTAGGACGGTAGCCAATATTCGTTTGTACTTCAACAGAGGTGGTGGTCAATTAGGAAACAGTGGTTCATTGAGCTTTATCTTTGAAAGAAAAGGTGTTTTCAGATTGGAGAAAGCAAACATGCCGAACTTCGAAGACATGGAGTTGGAGCTTATTGATCACGGTTTGGAGAGCATGGAAGTAGATGAAAATGAAATTGTCATTTACACCGCTTTCAGTGATTTCGGGAAATTACAAAAGGCTCTAGAAGAGAGAAATATTACGGTGACGAAGGCGGCGCTAGAGCGAATTCCTAACTCTTATGCTGAAATTTCGGAAGAACAAATGGATGAAATTTTGGAGTTGGTGGAGAAGATTGAGGAGGATGATGACGTACAAGCGGTTTATCACAACTTAAGATAGTCTTATTATGAAATCAATGATCGCGGGAATTGCTGCAATTGCGGCAGTGTTATCTTTTACCTCATGCGTAAAAGAAGCCGGAGAGGGTGGCTATGCTACCATTTCTGGAAAAATCGAGAAAGATTATCGATTAATCACCTCTAATCCCGCGTCATATCAGTACACCGTGCCTGGTGCTGATGAAGAAGTTTACATCGTCTATGGCGATGATAAAAGTCCAAGTGATCGCGTTTGGACCAACTATAATGGCGAGTTCGAATTCGTAAATCTCCGAAGAGGGTCTTATGAAATTTATGTTTACAGTGCAGATACGACGGGAGTGACAGGAGTTGATCCTGATCGCATGGCCATCAAGATGGAAGTTGAAATTGAAGAGCGGAATGAAGATGTCAACGTGGGTACAATGACCATCTATGACAGACCGTAGGCTCCTGACCATATTAGCTTTATTTATTTCTTCAGCGCTGTTCGCGCAGCAGAAGGACGCAGGTCTGTGGACTTCTGTGAGTTTTAAGGGTGAATTTTCAAAAAAACTGCAATGGTCTGTGGCTCCAGAAGTGCGTATGCGCGACAACATGACCAACGTGAGCAGTGTCTTTACTGATGTAGGTTTAGACCTAGATCTCCCGAAGAAGTTTTCTCTTGCATTGACTTACCGTTTTGGACAACGAAACGAAATTGATTTTTTTGAAACACGCCAAAGACTGCAATTGGGACTAGGTTATAAAATTTCATACAACGATTGGACGATCAATTTGGCCACGAGGTATCAAGGAAATTTACAAGGAGTAGGAAATGATAGAGATGCCGATTTTGTAACTACTTGGAGGAATAAAATTGCGGTGAAATATGAAGGTTTTAAAAAATGGGAACTTGGAACTTCCTATGAATTTTTTCATGCATATGATAATGGTGTTGCGCTCAGATGGAACGATTGGCGCTGGACAGCGAGTGCAGAAAGGAAAATCAACAAACGAAATTTTTACAGTGTTGGATATTTGATTCAAAGAGATCTCGTTTCAAGTGAACCGCAAATGGATTTTGTTGTTCTTCTTTCCTATAAACACTTGTTCAAGAAAAAGAAGAAAGACGAAGAAGCGGTCATCACTCCATGAAAAAATTATCTCTCCTCATTTTAATGCTTGGGACTCTACAAGCATTTTCACAACAAAAAGATTTTGGTATTTGGTCAAGTGCAGAACTTGGCTACGAAGTAATAGACGACTTAGATCTATCCGTATCACCTGAATTGCGCTGGGATCAAAATGTGACCCGTTTGCGCAATCGACAGATTGACTTTAAGGCGAAATACAAACTTCCTTCGGATATCTTTTTTGTAGCGGGATATCGCATCGGTGGAATACAACGTAATGCTGGATGGCAAGAGAGAAAAAGAATTCAGATGGGCGGTGGTGTGAAGTATAAGATGAATGATTTTGTAGGCACTTTCACTACTCGTTTTCAAAGAGCTGTATCAGAGCGCACACGCACAAGAGACGCCGATTTGAATACGAATTGGAGAAATAAATTCGCAGTTACATACAAGGGCTTGAAAAAAATTGATTTTGGGGTTTCTTATGAATTTTTTCATGGAACTGAGAAAGGAGAGTTTTTGGATTGGCAAGACTGGCGTTTTGTGATTGATGGCGAATACAAAATCAACAAGCGCAATTATATTTCAGCAGGATTTCTAGTTCAAAATGAATTTCAAATAGGATTAGATCAGCGCGATCGCATTTTGTTCTTTGGATATCGTCACGAGATAAAACGACCTTCCTCAAAAGACAAGAAGAAATAGGCTTTTCAAGAGGATTCGAAAAGAAATTCGCTTTCCCTTATGTGATGTAGTACATTTGCACGCAAATTCAAAAATCCTAGTCCAGTGAGTTTGCGCAAAATTTCCTCAGCTCTTATTTCAGTATTCCATAAAGATGGCCTTGATCCCATCGTTCGTGAAATGGATCGTCTTGGTATCAAGATCTACAGCACGGGTGGAACACAAGAATTTATTGAAGGCCTCGGTATATCCGTTGTTCCAGTAGAAGAGCTCACCGGGTATCCTAGCATATTAGGTGGACGAGTGAAGACGTTGCACCCAAAAATTTTTGGCGGAATTCTTTATCGTAGAGACGAGCAAGGAGATTTAGACGCAGTGAAGCAGTTTGATATTCCTGCGATTGATTGTGTGATTGTGGATCTCTATCCATTTGAAAAGACAGTTGCTTCAGGAGCGTCTCATGAAGATATTATCGAAAAAATTGATATCGGTGGGATTTCATTGATTCGCGGAACTGCGAAGAATTATAACGATGTAATCATCGTGCCATCGCAAAGAGAATATGCAGATTTATTAGCTATTCTAAAAGAGAGAAATGGCGAAACGGATCTTTCTGATCGTCGTGCGTTTGCGAAAGCAGCATTCGAAGTTTCATCGCATTACGATTCAAAAATTTACAACTACTTTTTAGGAGAAGAATTAGGTTCGCTTCGCATTACAGAATCACAATTTGAAGTATTGCGCTATGGTGAAAACCCTCATCAGCGCGGTGTTTTCTATGGTGATATGTCTGCGTTGTTTGACAAATTGAACGGAAAAGAACTTTCATATAATAATCTACTCGATGTGGATGCAGCGGTGCATTTGATTGATGAGTTTAAAAATGATGCACCAACCTTCGCGATTTTGAAACACAATAACGCTTGCGGAATTGCTACGCGCCCAACGGTTTTAGAAGCATATGAGGCAGCACTAGCTTGCGATCCCGTAAGTGCATTTGGTGGAGTTTTGATTTCAAATGTTCCAATTGATCACGCGACTTCATTGAAAATTCATGAGTTGTTTTGTGAAGTTGTCATCGCGCCAGATTTTGATAAAGATGGATTGGCTGTGATGCAAACAAAGGTGAATCGCATACTTTTAAAGAGAAAAGAAACACCGCTGCCGAAAACACAAGTGAGAACACTGTTGAACGGCGTACTATTCCAAGACAAAGATGCGCGCACCGAGACGATTGAAGATTTTAAACTAGCTACGAATGCCTCGGCAACACAAGAACAATTGCGTGATTTAGTGTTTGCGAATAAGTTGGTGAAGCATACAAAGAGCAATACGATAGTATTTGCTAAGAATCAGCAATTGTGTGCAAGCGGAACAGGTCAAACATCACGAGTAGATGCGTTGCGCCAAGCGATAGAAAAAGCGCAGAGCTTCGGATTTGACTTGAACGGTGCCGTTATGGCGAGCGATGCATTTTTCCCCTTCCCAGATTGCGTAGAACTTGCAGATAAGGCAGGAGTGAATGCAGTAGTGCAGCCAGGAGGTTCTATCAAAGATCAAGCGAGTGTTGACTATTGCAATGCGCATAATATGGCCATGTATATGACCGGCACACGTCACTTTAAGCACTAGAATATTTACACTTCAAAGCTAATCCACATGGCATCGTCGGTTTGATCGGTGCCATGTTTCCATACGTCAAAACATTTATCGACGAGGCAAATTCCATTGCTGAATACTTTACCTTCTTCGATGCAATGAATCAATCCTGAAAGCTTCAAACGCTTGCCAGTAGTGCCGTTCAGCTGATCGTATAAACCATCGCTGCACATAACTACTTTTTTGTTTGCAATATTGGTGCTTCCAACGAGGATGTTATTTTCGAAGTGTGGAAGATGGAAAAAGCCTTTGGCTTTGCTCAAGACTTCCACTCGGTCATCTTCAGAAACAAGAAGAATATTTCCATTTAAACTTGCCCATTCCATTTCTTTCGTAGCAAGATCTATTCGAACCAAAGCAAGGTCGATTCCCAATGATAATTCACTGTACACAGCATCCGTCCGTAGTCGACCTTGAAGGTCAGTGATGGTTTCATAGACGATATTTTTTAGTGGTTGTGCTTCGCGATGATGCACTGTTTTTTCACTGAGAATATCAGTTGCGAGTACCGTGATCAATGCACCAGCAAGTCCATGTCCTGTGGAGTCTCCCAGTGCAAAGAGGATCTGATTGTTGACCATGCGATACCATGCAAAGTCACCAGAAATAGACGCTGCAGGTGAGTTGAAAATGTATAAATTTTTCAAGTACTTCCAAGCCTCGGAAGTGTCGGGTAGAAAGGACTCCTGAATATATCTTGCGTATTGCAAGCCTTGTTGAAGCTCGCTGTTTTTTCGTTGCAATTCTTGTGTACGCAGCGCTACTTTTTCTTCAAGCGAAGCTTGAATCTGTTCGAGCTCTTTGTTACGAATATGAAGTTCGATTTCATAGTCAAACATCTTCACCGCTTCATTGATTGTGAGCTCTAAATCTTGCGGCTCCCAGGGCTTTGCGATGTATCTAAACAAATGGATTTTTGTCAAGACATCGGCTACTGCTTGCAAATCTGCTTGTCCGGTCAGCATGATTTTTTTTGTGCGCGGGATGATCGATTCAAGCTCGATGAGTAGTTCGCTACCTCTCATGGGATGCATGAGGTAGTCGGAAACTATGCAGCAGATCAAACCATCCGAATCAAGAATATCTTTGACAAGAGTGATGGCTTCTTCACCAGACATTGCAGTAACGACTTCGATGTCTGGGGAAATAAATCGCTTGACGTGATGCTTCAGCACATTCAGGATAATGGCCTCATCATCTACTAGCAGTATATGTTTTTGTTGGGAGAAATTCATAAGTTAGTTAGGTCTGATTACCGTTTCGGCAGCGTTACGGTAAATGTTGTCAATTCTGGTGAAGATTGGCAATGGATTTCGCCCTCGTGTTGCTCAATGATTTTTTTGATGATATTGAGCCCCAAGCCGGTTCCCATTCCTCGTTCTTTAGTAGTGAAGAAGGGGTCAAATATTTTTGGAATAACGTCGGCGGGTATTTCTGGGCCGTTATTCGATATCTTAATTATAAAGTGAGTGTCTGATTTTTCTGAGCTGAATTGGATGATTCCATTTTGAACGATGGCATGAATGGCGTTGCTCACTAGGTTCGTCCAAACTTGAGCCATTTGGTCGGGATCGGCCATGATGAAAATGTCTTTATCAATTTCATTTTGCACCGATATTCCTTTACGAATGTCATGAGTAAACAAGATCAGAACAGAGTCTATTTGATCGTGTAAATTGAAACTTGTTTGAAGTGCATTCTCAGAAGTGTGCACATATGTTTTTAATGCCTGTACTACCTTGGATGCCCTGTCAGCTGCAAGTTCTATCGTGGCCAACCCAATAAAAAGTTGGTTTAATTCAACTGCTACTTTCAAGGTTTCATTATAATCATCACGATAAATAATTGCTTGTATGAGTGGATGATCAAGAGAGTCAATTCCAGCTTCCACCATTGCTGAGGCAAATTGCATTGCCTGTGGAATGTGTGGATAGAGTTCTGTGATTAATGCGGAAAGAGACTTCTTTAGCGGATATGATTCATTCGGGGGTATTTCTTTACGGATTCCGCGTAAGTAGAAATTTCTGATGAGTAATCTTGAATTAATATCTAATTGAATAGCCCCTTCATTCAAGATGTAGTCGACGGTAAATTTCAGATTGAAAGCAGAGGCTTTTATAGATCCAAGAGGCGTATTGATTTCGTGTGCGATACCGGAGACAAGCTGACCTAACATCGACATTTTTTCACGAGAAATAATTTCTTGTTGTGCCTTTTGGAGTAGGGCAAGCGCCGATTCAATTTCTTTGGTTCGTTCTTCTACTTTCTTTTCCAAAGAAGCATTGACTTGACTCAACTCTTCTTTTGCTTTTCGAAGTAAAAGGTTTTTGTCTGCTAATGACTTGTTTAATTCTTCTGCTTCCTTAAGGCTGTTTGTATTGGTTTGCTTTAGAAAAAGGAACTCTGCAACAGTATCAAAGACTGGAAAATCACTCAATGCCAAATGAAAGTCCTTGACGTTTGTATGTCCTCCAATAAGTGGGTTCACCGCAAGCAAGGTATGGTCTTGATCATAATGCACAGCTTGGCCTTTGAACTCTAGTCCTGTGATTCTATCTTTAAAAAAGAGGATGTATTTTTCTAATAAAGAACATGGCAACTCTCTCCATGATTGAGGTCTTTTTAGCTCAAATGCTTCTTCAACTGACAGACCGGTGGGGTCTCTTTCAATGGATTTAATGAGCGATGGACCGCATCCCAAGATATTTCCTTGTCGATCTAAAATCACAAGAAATGGGAGCAACGGAAATAGTTTGCTGCCAATCTCAACAATATGTGAGTCCTTTATTTCCATGATACATGAAATACATCAAAAGGATGATTGTCTGATTTTTTTTGAACCAATTGTATTTCCACCTCGTGATTAAATCGTTTACCAAGTCCTCTCAAGAGTCCAACGACCATTGATGTGAGGCCAGGTCTATCACTGTGGTATTCGAGTTCTAATTTGTGATCGCCAATTATTTTACTCTTAAACATCGGTGGTTTCAGCTCATTCATGATGTTGCTCACTCTGAAGTGCAGCATGTCGAGATTTTCAATGAATTCAGGAAAAGTAGAGCCGCTGATGTCAAGCATCTCTTTGTAGCCTTCTTGCGCTGTATATAGAATCCAGTATTCACCGAAGAATTCAAGTATTTCGTCAGGAGTCATTTTTAACTCTTCGCTTGCTGCACCAACAAGAGAATATGTGACATGGTCTGGATAGCTTCGAAAGCTAAGAAAGTCGCCTTCTTCAAATTTTGCTTTTGCACATATACGCTGCCACATGGCCTCGTCGTGGTGCTGCAATACCAGTCCTTTGATGGCTTTGTTTACTAGTCCGTACATAGATAGAGTGGTGTATAGTGTAATCCAATGTAGTCATATTCTTGGCCGATGGAATGAATCTGGCACAAGTGGTCATTCTAAATGCACAAAGAGCAATTATTCGCGCTTGAAGTACTTGTCTTTGATCTGATGAATTGCGATTTCTCCAGTTTCAATTACATCTTGAAGATAGAGAACAGGTGTTTCATCGACTCCAATTGTCTTAAGCCTATTCGATAAATCATTGAAGGTGCACATCGTGGGGCTTAATTTTAAATTTTCTAAGTTGGGTCTTAATTGGTGCAGCTCCGTCCTTAATGCGTCGACATCTGATGTCGATAATGCGATTTTCAATCGCTCTAAACTTTGTGGTAGAAAAGAAATGTAGGCTTCGAGAACATTAATCAAAAGGGATTCATCATTGCCAACATAATCTTTCAGTATGCTCACATCGATTGTTCTTTCCGTTGATGAATGATCGTGCTTCGAACTTTCTAACCATTTAACCAATGAAGTGATGAGCTCGAGCTCTGTGTATGGTTTGATGATGTACTCATTCATGCCAGCATTCAAGCATTCATTCACTTCGTTGGCAAGTGCGCTAGCGCTGAGGCCGATGATGGGGATGTTATTTGAGATTCTTTTTCTTATTAGTCGAGTAGCATCAATTCCGCTCATGACGGGCATTTGCGCATCCATCAGGATGAGATCAACGGGCATGGATTCAGTGAAGGCTACTGCCAACTCACCATTCTCTACTTCACTCAATTGCATCTCATATTTTTCGAGAATTGTTTTAATAAGAATCCGATTTAAAGGATAATCATCTGCGACGAGGATACGCGCACCTTTCAAGACATCGACATTTTTTACATCGACAATATTGGCGGGTGATTTTTTCTGAAACTCAGATTTTTCTAATGGAATTTTTATTTCAATAAAAGTCCCTTTTCCAAGTTCGCTTTCCACGCGCATTTGTCCATCCATCAATTTGACGAGGTTGCGTGTAATATTCAGACCCAAGCCAGAACCGCCATATTTTTTAGCAATGCTGTAGTCAGCTTGTTCAAACTCTCCAAACATGCGTTGAAGAAATTCTTTATCCATCCCAATTCCTGTATCGCGAATGGATAGTCGAATGATATCAATGTTGTTTTTAGATTGGGCAACATCGCAGTGCACATCCACTCCTCCCAAACTCGTAAACTTGATTGAGTTTCCTACGAGATTAAACAGTATTTGACTGATGCGGTGAGCATCACCAACATATGTTTTTTCTACGGCTGCATCGATGGAAGTATGAAGGAGTATGTTTTTCTCTGTGGCTTGATTTTGTAATAGACTATTTATCTTGGTAATTGTCTCTTCAATAGAGAAGGGCAGTAATTCGAGATGAAACTTTCCAGCCTCTATTTTAGAAATGTCAAGTATGTCATTTACAATGCTTAGCAACGTCTCGGATGCAGAAACAATAAGATCGGTATGTCTCCGTTGTGTGGCGTCCAAATCAGTTTTTGCCAGCTGCTCAATCATGCCAAGAATTCCGTTTAAAGGAGTTCTTATTTCATGGCTCATATTCGCTAAAAACTGTGCTTTGTTTTTACTCGCTTCCTCTGCATCATTGCGGGCTTTTTTGAGCTCTGCTTCTAATTGTTTGATATCAGATATATCCCAATGAATACCAATTGAGCCCAACACTTGACCATTATCATTGAGCAAAGGTGCCCCGCTTATTAGCCAATTACGCTTGTCACCGGATTTATTCCTAATCGTTATTTCATAAACATCTTCTTTACCTGATGCGCGCTGCTCAATTTTGGAGCGCATTTTTTCACCACTTACATTCTCCAAGAATAGTTCGCTAGCAACTTTGCCTTTCAGCTCTTCTTCGCTGTATCCGCTCATGTTGCAGAATGAACTGTTTGCTGAAAGTATCACGTCGTTATGATCCACCTCAAGCAATCCCAATCTAAAATTATTGATGATGCCTTGAAACTTTCGTTCGCGATTTGCTAAGAGGTTTTGTGTGATTTTTCGATCAGTGATGTCATTATATTTCCATAGATGGCCGTTGTATTCACCATTTACAAAAACGGGGATGTAGTCTCGTTGTAAAAACCTACCATCAACAAGTTCAAGTTCTTCATTGATGACAATCGATTTGTTTTTTAGAATGGTATTAATTCTTTGAACGAATGAATCAGGATCTTTGAAAAGGTGTTTGCTTTCTTCTGCTGAGTTTGAACAATCAGCACCTACCAACGCTGCTGGTGGTGCGGGAATGCCGAACATCTCACAAAATGCAGGATTAGCGGTTATAATTTTTCGGTGTTGATCTTCCAGTAAAATGGCAGAATCAAATTTTTCAAAAGAAGAAAGTAATCGATCTACTCTGCTTTTTTGATCACCGATGTCTGTCCCATAGGCATGGAAATAGCCTTGGTTAAGATGCAACTTGCAATGAAAGGAGAAGGTAGTTTCTCCGGTAGTAATTTCTGTTTTTGCTATTTTCCAATCTTTGGAAAGACCCTTCACGAATAATTTCCAATACTCTTCCATGGTAAGGGTAGTACCTTGGAAATCGACTGTGGCAATGGCTTTAGCTTGATCGTTGGCAAATAGAATTTCGCCATTTTGAGCAATGCGAAAAACAGGATGAGGAAACTCTTCTGAGATTTCACTCATTGAATTTTTCATTTCGAGTTCATGCTCCAACTCAGCAATACGCAGGCGCAGATCATGAAGTTCTGTATCGGGTAGGGAAATACTACTCATAAGGCGGAGTGATATGCTTGTTCAATACGTAAGGCTAACTAGTGTAACGAAGTTAATGAATCTTCCATTATCCATGTCAGCTGAATGTAATAAGTGTAGTTGGGTTGTTGAATGATCCATTCATCTTTACCCAAAGCATCGCTAAGTTGAATAGCGCAGCTATCGAGGGGTTGCCCTGTTGGACTCTTAAGCTTGAAGTAATAGCTATCGCTATTCAGGCCAATAGAGGGGTACCATTGGAATACGCTGTCTTGTGAGCCCATAATGTCCACTCCATTCAAAAGAAGTGAATCTTGCATGTTGCGAAGCTCTAATCGTGCCCCAATGAGATTTGGTGCGTTTTCGTTGGGAGCAACCCAAATGAAATTGATACGCATTGAATCAGGCACGTAAACGGGCGGTAATTCTTCTTCCACTTTCTCAGGCATCACAAATTCCTTTTGACATGAAGGAAGCAATGCTATGATCGCAAGAAACAAGTATAGTGTGTGTTTCATAGGATGTTGTGTTATCTCGTTATGATAATTTTTACCTATAATTCACATGCATAGTTACTGTTTGGAACCTGCGGAAACACTAGTAAAATGTGGGGTTTTGGAGGTTTTATCGAACATGAAATAACACCAGAACGGAATGAATCGCAAATATTGTAGCATGAAGTTTTTTAGGGCAAGTCCTTGTATGTAATTTCAAGGTGTATGAGTTGCAAAATAGCATGCATAAAAAAAGCCGGGCGCCCCTTACAGCGCCCGGCTAACCAAAACCAAATCCTGAAAAAGAATCAGGGTCAAATTTTCATGAATTGCTTAACAAAACTTTCTTGATTTTCTATGAACTTGATGGTATAAAATCCTACTGATAAATCTGATGTAGGCAGTGATGACATGCCATTGTTGTATTCCGTTTGATATACGATTTTACCTAGTGCATCAATGATTTCGATGCGTGTGAAAGATGTGCCATTCAATTGAAAGAATAACGTGTTCTGCACCGGGTTTGGATAGATAGAAATTTCGTTGTTGTCAACTTCGGATACGCCAACACAGTCATCGACGATGATTGTTTGTACTCCGTTGTTTGCACAACCATTTCCATCTGTAAACACATAGGCTACTTCGTGTTCGCCTGGTCCTGCGATTTCTGGGTAAAACATATTTCCTGAAACACCAGCTCCAGTGTAATAGCCGCCTTCAGGGTAGCCATACATTCCAATGGGTTGATCGAATACACACATTTCATTTGCATCTACGAAGAGAACTGTTTCTTCAAATAATACTTCAATGCCCATGATTTGAGATTGACCCACACAACCCTCTTCTGATACGAATTCGTAGTAGATTTCATGGTATCCACCACCCGCCAACTCAGGTATGAACTGGCTTCCTACAATTCCTTCACCGATGAATGTTCCACCCATTGGTAGCGCAATCATGTTTACTGATGGCGTAGAAATACAAGTGATATCGGTATTGATTGCTGCTACTACTGTTGGAGCAGGAGTGACAGTAACCACAATCGGGTCACTTGTGCCTTCACATCCGTTTTCACCAACCACTGTGCAGGTGTAAGAGCCATCTTCAAATACAAGAAGCGCTTCACCAATTTCAGAAGTGCTCCATGTGAACACTACATCTTCCATTTCACTTTCTGCATAGAGCATTACCTCACCGATGCCACACCATTCAGTAGGACCCTCGGAAAAGGTGATCACTTCAGGAGCGGGCATCATTTGTACCTCAACAACATTTGAAAGTGCCATGCAATCTGTTCCCGCCATGCGTCCGATGACATACACAGTCATTGTGGTATCAACAGTGATGACTGTAGTAGAATCGCCGGTGCTCCATTCAAAGAAGTCGGCACCACCAACAGTGAGACCAACGCTTTCGCCTTGACAAAACATAACGTCACCCAATACATCAACTGTGACATAAGGATTATTACAATCTTGAATTTTTCCAAAAAGAGCATCTGTTCCGCCGCCGTAAGAGGTGTCCCAGCCGTTGAATGCTACACCGTTTGATTGTGTAGATCCTGCGAAAATGGCGCGGGAGTTTTCATCCGCAGCCATCGAATGCATGGTTTCATCATCACTTCCACCGAAGTATGAAGACCATTTTTTCACACCGAATGAATCGTAGAATGCAAAAAGTAAATCGGTGCCACCAGCATTTTCAACTTGAAATCCATCGTCGAAAATGTTGAGGAGTGAAGAAGTGATTCCTCCGATATATACTCCACCTAGTTCGTCAACTGCTACGCCATTGCCCTTATCGAGGCCTTCTCCGCCGAGATAAGTAATCCAATTTTTTACACCATCTAAAGAAAATTGTCCAAGAAATGCGTCAAACTCTCCACCACCGAAGGTGGTTTGTGATGCACCTGGAGTAGCGATTCCGTTGGATGAATTAGTACTTCCACTGATGAATGCATCATCAAATCGATTGACAGCGATTTGATGAGCTAGGTCTTCACCCGCACCACCAATATATGTCGACCAATAAAGTGAACCATCCAAGTTGAATACACCGAAGTATCCATCAGAAACGCCGCCGCCGTAGATAGTTTGTGGACCACCAACAGCTATTTGAGAGGTTGAAGAAGTAGCACCGACAACAGAAATATATTCTTCGGTAATGACAACTGCGCCAGGATTTTCATCACCACTTTTTCCAATGAATGTATTCCAAACGAAAGTGCCATCGTTGTTGAGGTAAGTGAGCAACATGTCTGAAACACCTCCGCCGTATGTGTTTTGGTAAAGACCATTTACATAGACATCGCTTGATTTGGTATGTGTTAAAATGGCGCAGCGATCATCTTCACTAATAGCGATGCTCACTCCGTTATCTTCTTGAATGCCTCCGAGGTATGTTGACCATTCAAGCATTCCATTAGGAGAAAATTTTGCAGCGAAACCATCATACAAGCCACCTGCATAGTCAAGTAGACCGCCGTTCACAGCAATGCCTACAGTTGATGCAGTAGTTCCTGTAATGAAAATATTACCGCCGCTGTCAAGGGCGATAGCACTGCCGAAATCACTGCCGTTGCCACCGAAATAGGTGGTCCAAATGCGTTGTCCAGCAACATTGAATTTGGTGATGAACGCGTCATAGTTTCCACCGCCGTAGTTTGTTTGATAACCGCCTGTTGCTATACCATTCGTTGCAGAAGTGAATCCAGTCATGTAAGTATTACCGTCTTCATCGGCGCAAATAGCGCGGGCTTCATCGTATCCTGATCCACCCATATAGGATGTCCAAACTACATCAGGATCGATGGTTAATGTCTTTTGTTTGTTATAAGCTTCAATATCGAAAGTGATGATATTTCCTGTAATGTGAAATGCACTTTTAATTTCAGTACCACTATTGGTATATGAGAATGGTTTTCCTTCTTGAATTTTTCCAAGCTTCGTTTCTACCACTAAACCACCATCAGCAGAAATGGAAACATTGTTTGCATGTTTGTACATGAGTTGAATCTGATTTGCATCCGCACCAGGATGAACGATGAAATCATATTTGATTCCGTTCACTGTTGCATAAACAACCCAATCAATACCAGGATACACTTCGCTGAGTACTACTTTTTCGTAAGAGTGACTTACAATGACTCTTTTCTCTTGTGAGTTGTAGTGTGTTTCGAAGTAATCGTTCTTGTTTAGTGGTTCGATTTTAGAAGGTTTTTGTGCACCTACTAAGACCATATCTGTGCGGAAAGATTCGCCAGTTTTTTCAGTGCGGAATGAACCGTCAAAAAACTGGTATGAAATGCAATTGTCTTGTAAAAAGACGCTCATTTCGTTTTGATAGGCATAAAATAGAACTTGGTCAGGTGCACCTTGAAAAGATGACTTTACTTGTCCATTATTCTGCACAAGTACTACCGGTGGTTGATTGGCTGTAGTGCTTGTTAATGTAGGGTTTTCAGCGCCTTTTGATGGGTATCCAATACCTACTAAAATCAATGCAGTAAGGGTTAGGTGGAGCAAAGTGTTTCTCATAATAATTGAGTATAGTGTTGTTTCGTAGTATGTCCCTTTCTACGTTCTCAAATCTAATTAGGTTGGGTGGCACCTGCTCGTAAACCATTGATTTTACTAACGTTACCTTGTCAATTTGGTATAAGGCGTAAAAATCGAAACATGAAACTTCATATCAGGGGCCTCACTTTTTTTATTTTTTTTCAAGCATGAAGATTTTCGAGATCGTTTGCTTTTTTTTGTGTATTGTTGTTTACTACCAAAACCTCATTTTGAATGCAGTCATTTTTACCTAAAAAGATGTCATCACATCGTATTTATTTGTTCCTTTTATTTTCATTGTTTTCTTTTTCCACGATTGCACAAAATGGTAGAGTGGAGGGAAGCGTATTAGACGAATCGGGTGTGACTATTCCTGGCGTCATCGTGTCAGTGGATAATGGCGTGCAAAAAGTATTGTCTGATGTAAACGGAAAGTTTTTTTTCGACTTGAGCGCAGGTCAACATAAAATCAATGCACAATTCACGGGATATGATTTGTATGAAAAAATGATTGAGGTAGTAGCGGGTGCAACAATGACTTTGGATATTAGCATGCAGCCAGAAGCTTCAAATTTGAATACGATCGTGATCAGTGCGGGAAAATTTGAGCAAGATCTTGGTGAGGTAACAGTAAGCATGGACGTGATTAAGCCGAGACTATTAGAGGAAAAAAATGCGACGTCAATCGATGAGATATTACAACAGTCTTCGGGAGTTTCGATAGTAGATGGGGAACCACAAATAAGAAGCGGCAGCGGATATAGTTTCGGCGCGGGTAGTCGTGTGCAAGTATTGGTAGACGATCTTCCGATGTTGAGCGGTGATGCGGGAAAACCAAGCTGGGAATTTTTACCGATAGAGAATTTATCTCAAGTAGAAATTGTGAAAGGGGCGGCCAGCGTGCTATACGGAAGCTCAGCGCTTTCGGGCGTGATCAATATGCGTACTGCATTTCCTGGAGAGAAACCAGAAACACAAGTAACAGTCTTTCATGGAATCTATTCCGATCCGGAATTGGATTCTGCAAAATATTGGGCGGGCTCATTGATGAAGACGGGCGCTAATTTTTTACATAAAAGAAAAATTGGACAACTCGATTTCGTGTTAGGTGGATACTTCTTAGGCGACGATGGACATAAGGGACCACTACCAGATTCGACCACGGGTAAAATTGATAATTCGTACAATCCATTTACTGCGGATCGATACAATGCCGATTCTCGCGCTCGTATGAATTTGAATTTGCGTTATCGATCAAAAAAAATTCAAGGTTTAAGTTTTGGTGTCAATACGAATTGGAGCACAGGTAATTCTTTGAATGCATTTATTTGGGAAAATAATACCACCGGATTGTATAGTGCTTTTGAAGGCAGCGCCACGCGCACCATTCAGCTACTCGGAACGGTGGATCCGTTTGTTGTTTATCATGGCAAAAAAGGAGCGAAGCATAGTTTGCGTTCACGCTTTCAAACATTAGATAACGAGAATGATAATAATCAAGGAAATTACAGTGATGTACTTTATTCAGAGTATCAATACCAACAAAGTTGGGATTCGATTGGTGTAAAGAATTTAGTCACCACACTCGGTGTGGTGAATCAGACTACTACTTCACGAGGTCAATTGTATCTTGGAGGAAATGAAGACGGAGTAAACCATAGCTTAAATCAAGCAGCATTTTTTCAAGTCGACAAAAAGTGGGGTGATCGCCTGAACACTTCAGCGGGCGTGCGTTATGAGCAATTTGTGATTAATGGAGAAAAAGAGGCGAAACCTGTTTTCCGAACCGGTGTTAATTATCGTTTTGGAAAAGCAACATATCTGAGAGGTTCTTATGGTCAAGGGTATCGCTTCCCAAGCATTGCAGAAAAGTTCATTGTGACATCATTGGGTGCCATTCGAATTTATGCCAATCCTGAATTGAAATCAGAAACGAGTTACAATACAGAATTTGGAATCAAGCAATTATTTAAGTTTGGAAAAATTGCGGGTTATATTGATTTAGCAGCATTTCAACAGGAGTATGATAATTACATCGAATTTACTTTTGGTCAATGGGCTACTCCCACATTTACCAATCTGTTGGGATTCGGATTTAAAAGTGTGAATACCGGAAAATCGCGTGTGAGAGGAATTGAGGCATCTGTGCTTGGTGAAGGAAAAGCGGGTCCCGTTTTGATTCAGTTTATGGGCGGTTATACATTCACAGAGCCTGTGAGTTTGACTCCTGATTTGGTATATGCGAGAAGACTCGATGCACAATCCACTCCGGTCAATTATTTGAATACAAGTTCTGACACGACAAACTATCTTTTAAAGTATCGCATGCAACATTTAATTCGAATGGATGTGCAAGCAACGTTTCGTGCTTGGTCTCTGGGTGTGAGTTATCGCTACAATAGTCACATGCAGAACATTGATGATGCATTTGGATTCTTGGAGCGCACGCTTCCTACGATATTTAATCCAGGAATCGATGAATGGAGAAGAGAGCATGTACGTCCAGAATGGGTGATCGATATGCGCGCGGGATACAAGATCAATGATCATCACAAAGTGGCATTGATTGTAAATAATATGTTGAATAGAACCTATGCTATCCGACCTTTGGACATCGAAGAGCCACGTTTAACAACCATTCAATACACGTTTAATTTTTAATGAAAGTCATCGGAATTATACCTGCACGTTTCGGAAGCACACGTTTTCCTGGAAAGCCATTGGCAGACATTTGGGGAATGCCCATGATATTGCGTGTCGTAGCGCAAGCGGAGCAGTGTGCTGGTTTATCTAAAGTGATCGTTGCAACCGATGATGAGCGCATTGCTTCTGTTGTGCGAGTGGCAGGGAAGCATGTGGTGATGACCTCACCAGATCATCCAAGCGGCACCGATCGTTGTTTAGAAGCGTTGGAAAAAAGTGGCGAGGAGGCCGAGGCCGTCATCAACATACAAGGAGATGAACCCTTTGTGAAAGTGGAGCAGTTGAATCAATTGGTAGAGGCGATGCACGATTCGAATACAGAGATTGCAACCCTCGCTAAAAAGATTGAAGATCCTTCATGGTTGGGAGATCCCAATAAGGTGAAAGTGGTTATCAATGATTTGGGGGAAGCCATGTATTTCAGTCGTCAGGCTATTCCATTCGTTAAGGGCCTAGAAATGGACCAATGGCTGTCCGTTCACCCCTACTATAAGCACTTGGGGTTATATGCCTATAAAACGGCTGTATTGAAGCGAATTACCCAACTAGAGCCATCTTCTGTCGAGAAAGCAGAGTCATTAGAGCAGCTTCGCTGGCTCCAAAGCGGCTATAAAATTTTTGTTGGTGTAACTGCTTGGGAGACACCAGCAATTGATACCCCTGATGATTTATTGAAGGTTTTAGCGTCAGAAAAGAATAGTTTTTAACATTCGATGTTCGTATCTTCGCACCATGCGTTTAGAAGCCTTTCTCATAGAACTACTGTACCATCACGACTGCGTGATAGTTCCAGGTTTTGGGGGCTTGGTGGCTAATTATCGCAGTGCAAGACTTAACAAGTCGTCTCATATCATTCAACCGCCATCAAAGCACGTAGGATTCAATCGCCATTTGGTACAAAATGATGGACTATTGGTCAATCATGTTTCGTCGGTTCTTGGCATTGGATATAAAGATGCTGCAGCTCAAGTTGAAGAGCATGTCAATAGCTTGAAAAGAGAGCTTGCATCAAATGGACGCATCGCTTGGGAAAAGATTGGGGTATTCTTCAATGATTCCACAGGAGCATTACAGTTCATTCCAGAAGATCAAGAGAATTTCTTATTGCAGTCATTTGGATTTACAGCGATTCAACTTCGCCCATTGGTAAAACAAATGCCATTGCCTGCAGAGGATACGCAAGAAGCACCTCAAGTAGTTGTGCATCCTGCGACTACTGCGGCTTCCAATACATGGAAGATTGCTGCGGCTATTGCGGTACCAGTAATACTTGCTTCAGCGTGGTTGCTTTCAAGCACCAATGTTACCAAGGGATTTGATCTCGCGAGCTTGAATCCATTCGCCACACAAGAAATCACTTCTTCTTATCGCATGTTATCTCGAGAGGATCATGAGATCACTCCGATTGTAGAATCAACAGGATGGCAGCGAGCTCTAGAGGAATTGCCACAAGCAGATCGTATATCATTTGATTTTGTAAAAGATCAAATTTCAGACATAGGAATTCAAGTGATTCTAAAGAGTGATGTAGCAGCTTCCGCTGACAACACCACAACTGTTTATGATCGACCTGTAGCAACGGCTCCGGTTGAATCTAAAGGCTATGAGATCATTGGTGGTGCATTCGCTGTTGAAGAGAATGCAACGAAACTCGTGAAGGAATTACAAGCTCAAGGGTTTGATGCTTACATGGCAGGAAAAAAAGGGCCGCTTCATTTGGTATCCTTCGGAAGTTTTGCTTCACAAAAAGAAGCAGGTGATGCTTTGAGAGAAATTAAGTCGAAAGGAAAAAGCGCTTGGATCAGGCGTAAAAAGTAATTGTATTTATGGAAAATGTGAATATCCGAAACATCATCTACGATTTCGGTGGAGTCTTCTTTGAAATTGATTATCACGCACCAGTAAGGGCTTTCAAGGCTTTAGGCTTTGAAGACTTTGATAAAATTTATACTCAAGCTGCGCAAACCGATTTGTTTGATAAACTGGAAACAGGAAAAATCAGTAATGAAGATTTTTATCTAGAAATAGAAAAGCTCTGTCCTGCAGGAACCACGCGCGCGCAGATTGTGGAAGCTTGGAATTGTATTCTACTTTACATCGATCCGGAGAAAGTAGCACTTGCTCAAGCGTCGAGAGATCGCGGTATTCGCACGTTTCTTTTAAGCAATACCAATGCTATTCACGTCGCAGCATTTGAAAAAATGATCGATGAAAAAATGGGCTTGGATGTTTTCAAAAGAGCATTTGAAAAGATTTATTATTCCAATGAAATCGGAATTAAAAAACCATATCCATCCACGTTTTTAGAAGTGTGTAAATGGAACGATTTGAATCCAAGTGAAACATTGTTTATCGATGATTCTATACAGCATGTAGAGGGCGCAAAAAAAGCCGGGCTTCATGCTGCGCATTTGAAACCCGGCTATGGATTGAAAGAAATTTTGGAGGAATTTATTCCTTAATGCCAGCAAGATCTAGCATGAAGGCGTATTCCATCGCCACTTCTTTTAAGTATTCATAACGTCCGCTCTTACCACCGTGGCCTGCGTCCATATTACACCACATCAACAAAAGGTTGTTGTCGGTTTTCATGTCGCGCATTTTAGCCATGTATTTAGCAGGTTCCCAGTATTGCACTTGGCTATCCCAGTATCCTGTTGTCACTAGAATATTTGGATAGTTGGTCGCCTCGATATTATCATACGGCGAGTATGATTTCATGTAATTGTAATACTCTGGATTTTTCGGATTTCCCCATTCATCAAACTCGAAAGTGGTGAGTGGAATAGTTTCATCAAGCATGGTGGTTACCACATCAACAAACGGTACTGCCGAGATGATACCTTTCCACATGTGTGGTGCCATATTCGTGATTGCACCCATGAGCAATCCTCCAGCGCTTCCGCCCATTGCGAATAGTTTGTTATTGGAAGTGTACTTTTCTCTCACCAAGAATTCACCGCAATCAATGAAGTCAGTGAAAGTATTTTTCTTCTTCAATAATTTTCCATCCTCATACCATTGGCGTCCCATTTCTTGACCGCCGCGAATGTGTGCAATCGCAAACACAAATCCTCTATCAAGCAATGAAAGACGCGATGAACTAAATGTTGCATCGATAGAATATCCATAGCTACCATAGGCGTAGAGCAATAATGGAGCGCTACCATCTTTTTTAAAGCCCTTCTTGTAAACCAAGCTGACAGGCACTTTCGTACCATCTTTTGCAGTTACAAAAAGACGCTCACTTTGATAGTTATTGATATCATATCCGCCTACAACTTCTACCTGCTTTAAAAGCTTGCGCTCTTTGGTAGCCATGTTGAAATCGAAGGTGCTGCTTGGAGTAGTAAGTGAAGTATATCCGAATCGAAGAATTTCTGTATCGAATTCAGGATTCGCTCCAATACCCGCAGAGTACGCAGGATCTGGGAAGTCCATATAGTAATCGCCCTTTCCATCCCAACGAATAATGTGAAGTTGAGTTAGACCAGCCTTGCGCTCATCTACGACTAAATAGTTTTTGAAAATGCTGATTCCTTCGAGCAATACATCTTCGCGGTGTGCGATGACTTCGGTCCAGTTTTCTTTTGTTGTTTTATCTACTGGAGTCTTCATCAATCGGAAATTCTTTGCGTCCAAATTAGTGGCGATGTAAAAGAAATCACCATAGTGATCGATACCATATTCAAGGTTTCGTTCTCTTGGTTGGATCACTCTGAAGGCGCCAGTTGGATTCGCTGCTTCAACTACACGGTATTCATTTGACACGGTTTGTGAACTTCCAATAACGATGTATTTTTTACTTTTTGTTTTGTAAACAAAGCAAGAAAACTCTTCGTCTTTTTCTTCAAACACGAGCACATCGGCAGATTGATCTGTGCCAATAACGTGACGCCAAATTTGAAATTCGCGAAGTGTGTTTGGATCTTTTTTCGTGTAAAAAACAGTTTTGTTATCCGCCGCCCATGTAGCGCTTCCTGTGGTTCCTTCAAGTTTGTCTTTCAACATTTCGTTGGTTTCCAAATTGCGGAATTCGATGGTGTAAATTCTACGGCTTACGATATCAGTTCCATAACAAATAATCTTGTTGTCATCGCTGATATCAAACGATGCTAGTGCCCAATAATCCTTGCCCTTTGCGAGTTCTGGGCCATTGATTAGAATTTCTTCTTTACCTGTTTCAAGGCTTTCTTTTTTTCTGCAGTTGAAAGCATAATCTTGACCAGCTTCAAAACGTGTGTAATACCAATATCCATTTTCTTTAACAGGAACTGACTGATCCGTCTCTTTTATTCTTCCCTTCATTTCCTCAAAAAGCTTTGCTTGAAAAGCTTCAGTGTGCGAAAGTTTTTCTTTCGTGTAGGCATTCTCAGCGTTGAGATAATTGAGAACATCTTTCGTTTGTTCGTCGCGCTGATCTTCCGGAGCATTCTTTTGCTCATCTGAAAGTCTCATCCAATAGTAGTTGTCAATGCGCTCATCGCCATGAGTAACTATTGGATATGGAATCTGTTTAGCATCGGGTGCTTGTGACATAGATTTTTGGTTGCTAGAAGTTTGTGATTCACTAGATAAAGTGGGGCCTAAAATGAGGCCAATTGCCATTAAACCGCCATAGATATAGTGCTTCATAGTTATCTGAAATTTGGCGAAATATAGACACAAAAAAAGAAACGCCCCTCCGAAGTTTCGGAGAAGGCGTTTTCTTTTTTTACCCAAGAAAAAAAACTACTTCACTATTTGCTGTTGAGCCAGACGTTTGTTGTCTTGTTCAACGTTCACAGTGTAGATTCCTGATGCGAGACCGGTAATGTCTAATGTGCGCACCTGACCTTTATCTGCAAATCCACTCACTTGCATAACAAGTGCTCCAGAAGAGTTGTAGATACATATTTTTGCTTTTGATGTACTAGCGTTTTCAAATGTTACTACCACTGAGTTACCCATACGAGTGATGATAGCAGCAACACCGTTTGGATTCTCATCCACACCTGTCACTTCTTCATCTACTTCTTCCTCTTCAACAATTGCTTGTGAGAAAGAGGTGGCACTGCAGAATTCATTCGAAGCAACACACTGAATGTTATATACTCCTGCAGTATTCACTGCGAAGCTTAAATAGTTATTGTCTCCACCGTCGAAACCATTCACCAACCACTCATAGCTTACTTCGCTTTCTGATAGCGCGTTTGCCGAGATGGTAACAGTTTCGCCAACTCCAATAGTTTGAAGTGGTGTGTTCATCACGATGTCAAGAGCAACTGCATTCGGGTCTGTCAAATCAACATTCATTGTTTCATTGTAACAGTCAGAAGAGATCATTACAGAATATACACCGTATGCCAACTCAGGAACAATTTTGTAGCTGTCTTGAACATCACCAATTGCAACCACTGTTCCTTCTGAATTGGTGATGGTATAGTTGAAGTGATCCGCATTTTCTACTACCATTTCTACTCGACCAGATACGCCGCTATTGCAGAAGTCAACTGTAGGAACAAGCTCTGAAAGCACTGCTTCGGGCTCGGTGATTTCCACTGTAGTGCTAGTTCCGCCGCAAAGAGCATTCACATTTTCCAATGTGATGTTATAGATACCAGCGCTCAAGCCTGACATCAAGCCATCGCTTGCAACAGTGGTATTTCCAAGTTCGTCTGTAGCGAAGATTGACCATGATTCATCATTTGTGTTTACAAGGATAGAACCGTCGTTAACATCAAAGCAAGAAGTGTTGTTTGGTGTAACGATAAGCGGAGCGCTCATTCTGATGATGAAGCGATATCCTGAATAAGCAGCAGTAGTAGTGATAACGATAGGCTCGTTTAATGCTACTGGAGTTATTGTATTATTTACAATATCCTCTACAGTGATACACACACCTAGTGGAATATTTTGCAATTGTGTCAATGTAAGATTGTAAGTGCCTGCTGCTGGCATATCTGCCCACAGATGCATTTCAATCGATTCATCAAATACTGGAATAGTATTGATTGAAAGTTTTGCGCTGTCTGATGCGAGGATGGCTAGTTCTGGAGCAGAAGCTACAGGACTATCCCATTTGATAGCATCATACATTTCATCGAAAGCGAATGTTGCATCGTCTTTCAAAGCGATAAGGATTTCATCGTCCATTGTTCCTCTTGTGAAGTTGAAACGAACCAATGAAGATTCTTCGATGCTTCTTTGGAAAGGTGCAGCGTCGGTGCTCTTGATAGATTCTCTGAAATCTATCGTTTGACCAGCAGCAGTAGCTTGTACAAAGAAAGCTTGACAGCTAGCAATGTAGCGATTCGCAGTACCACCGGTGATATTCGCATTGTAGCTACGGTAGTTTGAACCAGCGGCATCATACACATAGTATGTACCATTGCCAGAAGCCCATGTACCAGATTGATTTTTTAGAGCTACCCAATCAATAGTTGCTGGATAAACGTTTGCAATCAAATTCCATCCATCAGGATTTGTATAACCTGTGCCTGGTTCAAGGTCATTATAACTGAGAGGTACAGACACGTTTCCTTTTTGGAAATCACCAGAAGCTGTTACAGTTGATGCAGGAGCATTCATATACACGATGTAACCGCGTTGTGGGTTCATGGCATTTGTAACATTTGTTGCACCAGTCCATCCAATATTTCTTTGGCCTGCTAATGCTTCATCATACCAATAGATATTGTTGAAGCTGTACGATGGATAGTCAGACCCGGGGAATCCAGTAGTCACCATATCATCGTTCCAGTGTTGAAGTGTTTGATTCAATAATGGATTTGATAGATACACATAGTATTGCGGGGCAGTAGGAATAAATCGTTGTAATGTAATTTGACCTGTTACATCAGCGCCATTGGAAATTGTGCCGATAGATCCTGTACCATTAATATTTGAAATCAGAATCAATTGGTTATTGGTATTGAACGTACCTGCACGAGGTCTGAATTGACCATAGAGATTGATAGGAATAGTGCTGGATAATCCATCTCCATTGTTCAATTCAAAATTGTAAAAGTTAATCGAACCAGTTCCCGAAATTTGCTGAGCTCCTGCATCACCAGAAAATTTCACAGTTGAGGTGTTATGAGTAAATGTGCCGTGCTTGATGAAGTTACCTTTTAGGTCAAGCGTTTGAACACCACCTACGAGCGTTGCTCCTGTTTCTATTGTGAAATTGTGAGCGAGTATATTTTCATTCAAAGTGATGGTGTGCCCATTTTGTACTACGAATGATGTGAATGGTCCTGGTGTGACATCCTCAGGAGTGCCAACTGTAGCTGGAGACCAAACGGCGCCATTGCTGTTACCGGTAAGTTGCGAGTAAAAAGTATTTACACAGCTTTGTTGAGTGATAGAAATATCATCCATGCTGAAGTTACCTTTGGTAGTGGTGTTGTACACTAGGAATGCACCGAAGTAATCTAAGTGATTCCAGAATGTATCAGTAGCTGTTCCGTATGAAACTAGGTTGTCGAAGTTACCATCGGTATCCATTTTCAATTCCCAGTTTCCATCGGCATCACGTACAATTTCGAATCCGACTGTGTTCAGAGTATTTCCCCAATCGAGAGTGGTTGTGATGATTGGAAATAGAATGTCGTCTTCAGTACGCCATAAGTAAACCAAATCAACATTAGTTCCTGTGATAGGTCGAATACCCACAGCGTAGCCATCAATAGTATTTGCAGCAATATTTTGTTCATCGTTTGTCAAACACACAATGAAATAATCAGAGGTGGTTGGTTCACGATTAAAGTATTTCAAGTTGAATCTCCAAGTTGTTTCAGAACCTTGAAGCGTAGCACCATTCATGAATTTTGAGAACGATGTAGAACCACCTGTAGTCTGACCTTGGTCTACGTGTCTCAATGAATAAGTACCATTGATAGGAGATGTTGATAGCGCACCAAATGAACCAGCAACGTTTGTGTACCAATCCGATGCATCACCATCTTCAAAATCATCTCCTTCAATATCTGCGGAGTTGTATTCATTATCAGTGACACTTATTGTATGTGTTGTTTGCGTCCCTAGTATTGCGGCCCACCCACCTGATGCGTTTTGAAGTGAGAAAGTGTAAGCACCTAAAGCGCCTGCACAAAACTGATCATCACTTATTGTAATGGTTACGTTTTGAGTGGTGTTGCTTCCTGCAGGGAATGTTAGCGTTTGAGTTGTATAGTTTCCAACTGCCGATGCAGAACCTGCGGTAAGTGCTACTTGTACTGTAGTAGCTACAGTTGAGTTTGGTTCGGTAATGGTTACTGGAATTTGAACGGTAGTGGTTGTTCCTTCTGTTGCGGTAGAAGTAGCAGATCCAAATTGCACTGTGGTGTTAGGTTGGCAGGGCGTAAAATAGATATGATCAAATTCTGTAGTTCTTCCATTTGCTTGAGAAACATTTGGAACCGTAACAGCAAATCCGATATAACCAGTTCCAGAAGGCACAATAGTATTATCAGTAGCAGATCCTTGGTTAACGGTACTTTGGGTCAATGGATTGGTAGTTCCACCAGCACTAAGTCCAGTGCCGTTTGCGGTTGGAAGCGTTGATGTATAAAGGGTCCATAATCCAGTTTCATCTCTCGTTACACGAATAGTGTACGCATAGTCAGTTAATGCTGCGGCAGTTGAACCACTAGATACAATAACGTTAGACGCAACCACTCCGTTTTCAATTCTTTGAAGTCGAATTTCTTGTGTTCCACCATCACCAATAAAAAGACGGTAACCATCAACTGTGTTGCTAGTAAGATTTGTTTCGTTTGCATAGAGCCAGATTGCAACAGAACTAGTGGCAGAAGTTGCGTTTAGTCGACCCATCCAAAAACCCCACTCTTGATTACTATTCCAAGTTGTAATTGGTGTGCGTAGGCTAAAGGTACCAGGATTATTTGCACCAGGATTCACACGTATAATTCGTGCATTGGTGACATCCGCCGCCATAGTGCTATTTGCTTGGTATTGCCATTGTCCTGTGTTACCACCCCAAGCAGGAGTTGCAGTGTAGTTTCCATCAGTAAACTGATCAAGAACAACAGCTGTGCAAGAAGCAGGAGGGAGCATCAATGCTGCAGGAGCGGGAGAGCTTGCAGGATCAATGTGAGCCGAGAGGTGCAGTGACAACATAACAGTTGCCAAAAGCATTAACGCTTTGTGTTTCATGTTTTATAAAATAGTCTCGTGTATAACGATCTTAAATTTCTTGTGTCAATGTAAAATAGGCCTGAGCCATCTGCAGGTCTTCCGGCGTTGTGATTTTGATGTTTTCTCGATTCCCCTCCACTAGATTTAAGTGGACACCCAGGGCTTCGACAACTGATGCGTCGTCGGTGAACATAGGGTGGTAGGCTTGTTGAAAAGCCTTTCGGAGCAGAGAAATTTCAAAACACTGGGGCGTTTGCACCAGCCGAAATTTGCTGCGGTCTGCGATTTTGTTTTGTCCATCTTCGACCATTCTTAGGCTGTCGTTGAGGGGCAATACAGGTATCGCAGTGCCATTGATACGCGCTTGATGGTAAGAAGTTTCAAATGTTCTTTTTGAAACCAAGGGTCTTACACCATCATGAATTCCCACAACACCTGTTTCAGCTTGGATTGCGTTCAATCCGTTTTGAACTGAGAAAAAGCGCTCTTTTCCTCCCGCTACCACTTGGTGCGGAATGTTCAACTGTAAGGTGCGTTTTAGATCGATCCAGTAGTCCACAAAATCCGGGTGGAGGACTACTATCATGTTGAGACTGGAGTCGAAAGAATAAAAACGCTCTAGGGTATGTACCAAAATTGGCTTCTGATTGATCTCTAAAAATTGTTTTGGCAAATCGGTGCCCATGCGGCTACCGGTTCCTGCTGCGACTATAATTAGGTGATCAGTCATTTTTCTTCGACAAAGATACGTTTACGTTCGACTAAAAAACAAATAACATCGACGAAAAGTATTTTTTAATAGCTTTTCGAGGTATGAGTGCTCAAAATTAAGGCTTGAGTGTCCATTTCCTAATGAAATCTTTACATAGTTCTTAGGTGATTAACAATGGATTGCTTATTTTCACGGGCTCTTTGGACCTCCACCCAAAGATGTTTTTAACCAACACAAATTCTATTTATGAGCAAGTTTAAATTCTTGTTGCTTGGGCTGCTGTCCTTTGCTTCGATCTCTTCAAAAGCAGACTGGGATATTTGGCAGGGTTATTTTGTTGCCAATTTCGGCGCAAGTGATATCTACTACCGCTACAACACGGGTACCAGTGATATTGCAAACCCTGGCTTGGACAATGCATTTTTGGGTCGATTCAATGCTACCTCTGTTTTCACTCTCAGAGGCGCTGAAGTAAAAACCTTCAAGAATAATACAGGAGGAAACTCGAATGTTTGTTCTACTTCGATGTTTTATAGAATCTACAAGTCTTGTGATCTTCCAGGCAGTTTCATTCAAGTTTCAACCGGTTTTAACTGTAATCACCCCTGCACGGGGACAAACAATCCAGGTGATCAAATTTGGAATAACGTAGGTGTAAATTCTAACGTGCTTGCTGGACTTACTGAGCCCGGCACTTATGTTATAGAAGTTTATTTTGACGCCTTTGGTGGCCAGTTTGGTACTTGTGATTTTACCAAATCTGCTAATAACGGCGGTAACAATTACAAGATGTACTTCGAGTATGACAATACCGATAGTTTTACTGATGGCAACATTACTGCTAACGCTACATGGACGGGCAATACAGGTAATTTTCAAGTTGTAAATAACAGTGATGTTTCTGGTTTGATCGGCACAGAATCTACTAGAACACATACAGTACGTTTGAATGCCCCAGCTTCATTGGGTAATAGCTACATCAGCACCCAAATCTCTTCATGGTTGGCTCAACAAAATTGGTATTTCTGGATCGGACGTCGCTCAAATGCGTCGGCCGACAACCGTGTTAGAATATGGTTATATGCTAACACAGATAACTTAGAAATTGCGCCAGGCTTGAATGGATATTATCTTCAACTAGGCGACGCGGGCGCTGACTTCTTCACGCTTCACAGAGTTACCAACGGAGTAGTTACAACCATCCTTACTTCTACTGGAAGCATATTTGATGGAGCATCTGATTATGGAGTTGCTATTCATGTTTCGCGCAGCGAATCAGGGCTATGGACCTTACGCACCTCAACGCTTCCTGCGGACGCGTTAGCTACACAGGCTACACCAACACCTAGAAGTTGCGTTGAAGATGTAGCCACAGTAGTTCAGGGAGTAGTCGTAGATAACAACCATGTTCCTGCTGCAAACGGATACTTCGGTGTGTGGGCGCGCAATACATCAACCGCAAATCAAGATTTAGAATTCGATAATTTTGTTTTCCGTGCGCTCGCTCCAAATACATACGTGAATTTTGTTAATCCTACTCTGGCATTAACGGAGCCTTCAGTAACTGATTTAGTGTTCACCATTCCGGTATCACTTTCTAATCCTAGCGGATCTGTTGCTACTAGTGTAACTGTTTCTGTATCTAGCGGTGATACTGGTCGTCTCCAAAGCTACGCACCGCAAACTATTACTTGGGCACCAGGTGAATCAGGAACTAAAAACGCAACATTCACCGTAGACGCAAATGCAATCTGTGATGATGTAGCAATTTTAAATTTCGCATTGACGGGACTTACTGGTGGGCAAAGCGCTTACTTATCAAGTCCTTTCAATCATGTGCTTACATTGACAGATGATGACATGGGCTATGCGACATTGGTGTCTGACAATTTTGAAGACGGCAATGCCAACGGTTGGACATCTTTCGGAAACGGAACATGGACAGCAAACACAACAGCACCTGCTTCTGGAACGTACAGCCTCCGCCACAGCACTACAGGTGTTGTTGGAAATAGCCATGTAGTTTTTGATACAGAAGAAAATACACTAGAGGGTGTATTCACTACTTGGCAATTCAACGTAAAGAACTACAACCGCTTGATGAGCACAGGTAACAACTGGATGGTCTATGTGGCAACAAACAACACTGACCTATTCGGATCTACAGTCAACGGTTATGCGGTTGGTGTTGATCCTGCAACGACTCCAGCTGCTGATGCGATCACGCTTTTCCGTGTCACGAATGGTGTGTTCACAGCACTCATTTCTGCACCATGGGAAATCGTTTCTACATCAAATGAAATTGGCGTTTTATTGACAAGAAATGAGGCAGGACTTTGGTCTCTATCATTGGATCAATCTGGCGATTTCAATGATTTAGTTGCAGTAGGAACCGCTACAGACGTGACCTACGATGCACTCAATTATTTCGGAGCAAGAATGGTTTATTCTGCTTCAAACAGCGACAAGTTTGCCATCGACGACTTGACCATTGTTCAGAAGGGTTGTCGTAGCGAATTCTACAGCCAAGCACCGGGCGGAAATTTCTCGGCAGCAATCTGGTCACCTACTCCAGTAGGTACTCCACAGACAATTCAACCAAGCCGCTTTACGCGTCTTGTAATGCAATCAGGCGCACCAGTCAATGTTGATCAAGCATTCGATGCAGGTGATATCGCAATCAATACAGGAGGTTCACTAACTGGAAATGCAAATACAATTACAGTTTTTGGTAATTGGGTAACGGATGGCACTGGTGTTTTCAATGCTGGTAATAGCCACGTGATTTTCAAAGGAGCAGTTGCACAATCTATCCTTGGTTCAGCAACAGTAACCTTCAATGACCTGACCATCGATAACGATTTTGGAACGGTGACTTCACTTGGTCAAGTGCAAACTGCTGGCTTAGTGACTTTGAAAGAAGGAACATTCCAAACACTTGGAAACCTTCGATTGCTTTCGACTGCAACAAAGTCATCAGGTATCGGTCCTATTCAAGCGGGTGCTGATATTTCTGGGAATGTTGAAATTCAACGCTTCGTTCCTGCAGGTCCAGCAACCTATATCTACATCGGTGCTCCAACTGTTACTAACCCAGGTCCACATAGCATTGAGAATGCTTGGGATGATGATATTACGACAACCGGTGTTACAGGATCTGATTATCCACCACCATATAACTTCGTGAATATCTATTGGTACGATGAAACCGTAAGCGGAAGCCGCAACAACGGTTATACTCCAATGACCAACACATCTAATCTAATCAATCCACAACGTGGATATACCATCTATCAAAGTGCAGCTGCGCAGACAATCGATGTAAAAGGAACCATTCAAAAAGGGAACGTGAATGTACCTCTGAGCTACACAGTTTCTCCAACTCCAAACTCAGGCGATGGATGGAACTTGGTAACAAATATGTACCCATCAGAAATCGACTGGGTTGCACTAGAAGCAAATAGCAGTGATGTAAATAGCTATCACTATTACGATGCAAACCTACCTGGATACCGCGTGTACTCAGCAAATAGCCAAGTGGGTTCGGGCTCTCGCTACATTGCGCACAGTCAAGCTTTCTTTGTTAAAGCATCAACAGGTGGACAATCATTGAACTACATCGAGTCGATCAAAACCAACACCAATGTTGCTTTTGAAAGAAGCGAGCAAGAAGCTAGTTTTGCACGTATCGCTATTTCAAGAAATGGCGAAGGTGATGAAGCGGTTCTCGCATTCCACGATGATGCTACACATAATTATGAGTCAAATCTTGATGCAGAGAAGTGGGAAAGCCCCGTGGCTACTTCACCAGAATTGGCGCTTGTTTCAAGCGATTTATATCTTCTCACTATCGACGTACGTCCGCAGCCAACTGAAACTTTCGAAGTACCGGTTTACCTCGATCTTCCAGCGGCAGGTAATTATGTAATTTCATTCACGGAATTACAAAATATTCCAGTTGGTTCTTGTCTTTCAATCGAGGATACATTTACCAATGAGATCACTCCGATTACAGAAGGGTTGACATTGACAGTTTCAACAGATGCTCCATACCAGGGAAACCGAATGATCATTCGGGTAACTCCTGCGGTAGTTGTTTCTTCTCAAAATGCTGTTTGTTACAATGCATCAAATGGTGTAATCGCAGTTGAAGCTCCGCAAGGAAACTGGGATTGGACAGTAGTAGATCAGTTTGGTAATACTGTTTTCACAGGAAATGGTAGCACTGCGTTTGATGCAGTTGCTGCTGGTGATTATACAGTAGTGCTTTCAAGCACTGATGCTGGATGTGGATCATTCGAAACTCCTGTAAGCATTACAGAGCCATCTCAAACAACGTTCGAATGGACCTCAGCAATCGATGAGTGTAACGTTTCATCGAATGGCGAATTAGTGTTGAATATGACCAACCCTGGCGAATACACTTACACGCTTATCAATTTGATGGGTCAAGAAATTACTTCTGGTTCAGGTAGTGCTACTACTTTGATTTTGGAAGGTCTTGTCGCAGATGACTACGTTCTTCAAATTTCGAATATGTGTGTGAGCCAAGAGATTCAATTCGCTACTTGGGATGAAGATGCTATCGTTGCTAATCTTTTAGTAAACGAAACAGAAGTGAGCTTCCTCGAAGGAACTTCTACCACGATCAATCTTACCGCTGAGGCGTACAATGCAGATTTAGTAGAGTGGACAGTGAACGGACAACCAATTGCTTCAGGTCACGTAACCTCTTTCGACATTACGGAAGCTGGAGAATATGTAGTAGTGCTTACTGCTACAAGCGGTTCATGTGCTGCAGTGCAGACCGTAACCATCACAGCTTCTACGTTTGTAGGAATAGAAGAGGAACAAGCCTCTGCAGTGAAAGTGGTCAACACACTGGAAGGATTCAATGTGGTGTTTGGTCAAAAAGCACAAGCTGCTAAATTGGTGGTAACGTCTATGACAGGTCAAGTAATTTTCATACAAGAAAATATTGGGAAGTCAGGCGAGATTGTTTCTGTAAACACTGCTGCGTGGGCTACTGGAGCATATAACGTTTCGGTGATCATGGAGAACCAAGAATCAATTCATTCGACGATTATCAAATAAGATATTACTAGAAGAAAAAGCCCCTTCAATTGAAGGGGCTTTTTTTATGCGTATTCTTTTTGACCTATTTGTTCTAATTTTTCGAGGATGGCATCTGCTTCCATCATTGTGACAAGGGCCATTCTATCTTCTTTGAAATTGGGCAATGCTTTGAAATAATTGGTGTAGTGCCTTCTCATTTCAAGGATACCTAATTTTTCTCCTTTCCATTTTACAGAAAATTCGAAGTGGCGTTTCGCCGCAGCCGCTCTCTCTGCAAGAGTAGGAGGGGCGAGTTTTTCTCCTGTTTTGAAATAGTGTTTTATTTCATTGAAAATCCAAGGGTATCCAATACTAGCGCGACCGATCATGATGCCATCCACACCGTATTTGTTTTTGTACTCCAATGCTTTTTCAGGAGAGTCGATATCTCCATTTCCGAAGATTGGAATTTTGATACGTGGATTTTCTTTCACCTTAGCGATGAGTGTCCAGTCGGCAGAACCTTTATACATCTGCACGCGTGTGCGACCGTGAATGGTAAGCGCCTGAATTCCGATGTCCTGAAGTCGCTCTGCAACGTCCATGATATTTTTACTATCCTCATCCCAGCCGAGTCGTGTTTTGACAGTGACCGGAAGGCTAGTTGCCTTGACTACTGCGTCGGTCATGCGTACCATTTTGTCGATGTCCTTCAAGATGCCCGCACCGGCGCCTTTACAAGCGACCTTCATCACGGGGCAGCCGTAGTTAATATCGAGAAGGTCTGGTTGGACGCGCTCAATGATGCGCGCACTTTGCTCCATGCTCGCAATGTCACTACCGAATATTTGCACCCCAATGGGACGCTCATATTCGAAGATATCCAGCTTCTGAAGACTCTTTGCCGCATCGCGAATAAGTCCTTCACTACTGATGAATTCGGTGTACATCAGATCAGCACCATTCTCTTTACAAAGCATACGGAAAGGCGGATCACTCACGTCCTCCATCGGTGCTAAAAGCAAAGGAAAATCAGGAAGTTCTATGTTGCCAATTTTTATCATACTGCACTTTATTCGCTCGCTAACATTCTTGTTTTGACAAAACTTGATGAACGGATAGCGAATGCAAAGGTAGTTAGCTTCTTTTGTACTATGATAAATCCATTCTTTCAATCCATGTCTGCGGGCACCCGAGCCCTACTATTTGGAGTATTGATTTTGGTGTCGGCCGGTGTTGGAGGCCATGCTGCAGTAGCGCTTGCGATGGCAAATGGCATTCCTGCTTCGGGCATTCAGGAGCTTGTTACAAATCCACAGCTCGAGCACATCGAATTATTGAAATGGATGAATAATATCTCACAACTGAGCACTTTTCTGCTGCCAGTGGGATTTTATCTGATGATTTTCGGAGCACCGAATGCGTTTCGCGCAAATATGTTGCCTTCTTTCGGCTTTGTTGTTTTGGCCATTTTATGGATGATTTCATCGGGTGGATTAATTGATCTCAGCTCTAAGTTGAATGCACTGTTCATCCCAGAGGGAAGTGCATTGGAGGCGTGGTTGAAGCCAACAGAAGATCGCGCAAAAGACCTCACACATCTCATCCTGAGCTACTCGGGAGTAGGCTCATTAATCAGTACTATTTTTTGCATTGCTATCATTCCAGCTATTTGCGAGGAACTCGCTTTTCGTGGGGTGTTGCAGCCATTGCTTATTGGCTCGACCAAGAATATCCATTTGGGAATTTGGGTAAGCGCTATTCTATTTAGCTTCTTTCATTTCCAGTTTTACGGCTTCTTACCTCGGGTTATTTTAGGAGCCATGCTAGGATATTTATTCGTTTGGTCGGGAGCTTTATGGGTATCTATTCTTGCCCATTTGGCAAATAATTCATTGGCTATTTTGCTCTTCCATTACAATGGCGGCAGCCTCGAGGCTCCACAGGAAGATTTTCAGAATGGTATCGGCTTTTATATGATTTCCATATTCATATTTATCTCTATTCTAGTGCTTTTGATGCGAAAACGCATACCACAATCTGGCTGGCTCATAGAATCTTAAGAAAAAAGATGTATATTTGCGCCCCTTAAAACAGGGCACCATGAACGACATGTTCAAAATACTAGCAGGTTCAGCTTCGACCTATATGGGAGAAGGAATTGCGAAATCATTAGAAACCGAATTAGGGAACGTGATTTTGCAGCGCTTCAGCGACGGAGAATTTCAGCCAAGTATCGAAGAAACCGTTCGTGGTAAGGATGTAATCATCGTTCAATCGACGTTTCCTCCAACAGACAATCTCTTTGAATTGCTTCTATTGATTGACGCAGCTAAGAGAGCATCTGCGAGAAAGATTGTTGCTGTGATGCCTTATTTTGGTTTTGCGCGTCAAGACAGAAAAGATAAGCCAAGGGTAGCGATCGGAGCGAAGCTCGTAGCCAACTTGCTCACAGCAGCTGGCGTGAGTCGAGTGATTACAATGGATTTGCACGCGGAGCAAATTCAAGGATTTTTTGAAGTACCAGTTGATCACCTCTACGCGAGTACAGTATTCCTTCCTTATTTACAGGAATTGAATATCCCAGATCTAGTCATTGCAGCGCCAGATACGGGCGGAACAAAGCGTGCAAACGCCTATGCAAAGATTCTAGGAGTGGATCTCGCAATTTGCTACAAGCAAAGAAAAGTGGCCAACCAAGTAGATAGCATGACCGTGATCGGAGATGTGGCAGGAAAGAATGTGGTGTTGATCGATGACATGGTAGATACAGCAGGTACATTGTGCAAAGCAGCAGAGATGATGTTGGAGCACGGTGCACTAAGTGTGAGAGCAATTTGTACGCACCCTGTGTTAAGCGGCAAGGCGTATGAAAGAATTCAAGATTCAGTGTTGACTGAATTGATTGTTACCAATAGCATTCCTCTCAAAGAGGGCGCACCTGCGGACAAAATCAAAGTCCTCGATGTGTCAAAACTCTTTGCTGATGTATTGCACAACTTGTTAGAAAACAAGAGTATTAGTTCGCATTTTATTATATCATAAATAACAAATAAAAATGAAGCAAATCAGTTTGAGCGGTTCTCTTCGCGAGAACGTAGGGAGACAAAATGCTGCCGATCTTCGCAGAAATGGGCGAGTTCCAGCGGTTCTTTACGGAGGTGATTCACAAGTTCACTTGAGCGTTAGCGCAATGGACCTTAGTAAAATCCTTCGTCAACCAGAAACTTTCCAAATCAATTTGGATGTTGATGGTAAAGTGTACAAGACTCTTATTCAAGAGATGCAATTTCACCCTGTGAAAGATGCGCCTACTCACATCGACTTCTTGGAACTTGTTCCTGGTAAAGAAGTGAAGACAGCTCTTCCAGTTCGTTTGACTGGTAGCTCTGAAGGTGTTAAAGCAGGTGGTAAACTTGTATTGAACTATCGTAAGATGCGTATCATTGGTAAGCCAGAGGATCTTCCAGAGGCTATCACAGTTGATATTTCTCACTTGAACATTGGTGATATGGTTCGCGTACGCGAAGCAGCTATCCCAGGTTGTCGTTTTGCTGAGGCTGAAGCTTCTGCAATCGTTGCAGTACAAGCTACTCGTGCGTCTATCGCCGCTGACCAAGCTGCTGCTGCTGATGACAAGAAAAAGAAGAAATAATATTTCACTTCTATATTTCAAAAGACCGCCCTCGTGGCGGTCTTTTTTTTGTCTGGTTCTTAGCCCTTTGGGATTCCTTATTTTCGCAGCATGAAATTTCTTATTGTAGGTCTTGGAAATATAGGTTCGGAGTACGAGAACACGAGACACAACATCGGATTCAAAGTGGTGGAACACCTCGCTGCGCAAGGAAATGCTACCTTCACGACAGGACGCTACGCTGCAGTTTGCGAGATGCGACACAAGGGAAAAATATTCGTATTGATCAAGCCCTCAACCTACATGAATCTTTCAGGAAATGCAGTCAGATATTGGATGCAAGAAGAAAAGATTCCATTGGAAAACGTGCTGGTGATTACAGATGATCTTGCCTTGCCATTTGGAAAACTGCGCATGAGAGGGCAAGGAAGCGATGGCGGGCACAACGGACTCAAGCATATTCAGCAAATTCTAAATACCGCAACCTACGCCAGACTGCGATTCGGTGTAGGGGCTGAATTCTCAAAAGGACAACAAGTCGATTATGTACTCGGAGAATGGAATGATGAGGAGAAAAAAACCTTGCAAGAGCGCATAGAAGTGGCGGCAAAATCAGTGTTGAGTTTCGGACTAATCGGTCTCCCGCGAACCATGAATGAATTTAATACCAAATAAATGTTTTTTGCGTAATTAAATTTACCCTCTGTATAACTAAAACGACCATTTTTCGTATGAATAGAATAGTGACCTAATATTGCTGAATCACAACTAATCTGTTCCAAAAATGATGTCACCGATCTATAAGTCATTGTCTGGCCTTAGACTGACTTCAAAAAGCTATGCACTCAAATTTTTATTTGTTGCTTTTTTTGGAATTCACGTTCCCTTAATCGGACTCGTAGTTGCCTTTTCATTTGGTCTCTCCGATGTATCGATTAGGAAAGTATTGATCATCACGCTCGTGTTGACCTTGGTGGCCACCGCATTTACATTGTACATCCTTCGATCATTGCTCACACCGCTCGATATGGCGAAAACTGCCCTGGGCAATTATCTTGAAAATAGAACGGTGCCAAGTCTTCCCATGGAGTACCCGGATGAAGCAGGAATGGTATTGCGCAATGTGCAGCAAACCATCAATCAGTTAGAAGAATTATTATCGCAGCAAAAAGACCTTGTAGCGCTCATCTCACACGATATGCGATCTCCTATTTCATCGGTGATTGGCATGACACAATTGATCAAAACAGAAACAGATAGAGGAAAAGTCGTGGAGGCTTGTGATCTCTTAGAAGAAGAGATGAAGAAGCAGCTCAATTATTTGGATGATATTTTAACCATGCTCAGTCAGGAGCAATTGACATTGAATCCTGGAGCACTAGAGGTGAAGCCTATTGCGCCTATCATACACGGAGTAGTAGCTTCATTAGATCAGCGTGCAAAAGAGAAAGAGTTGATCGTGGAAACTTCGCTTGAAGAAGGATTGAACTGGAAAATTCAAGAGTCGTTATTCCGAGAAGTATTATTGAATCTTTTATCCAATGCCCTCAAATTTTCTAATCGCGGCGGGCGGATTACAATTTCTGCGTGGCGTCTTCAAAATGGTGGTATTGCCATCAGTGTTCGCGATAGAGGATTAGGCTTTCATCAAGAGGATGCAGAGCAATTGTTTGAGCGTTTTTCAAAGAAGGGCAGAAGAGGTACCGAAGGTGAAAAGACTACAGGAATGGGATTGTATTTATCTCGAAAAATTGTAGAGCAACACAACGGATTATTGCTTGCAAAAAGCGAAGGCCCCGGAAAGGGCTCTTCATTCGAGATTATCTTTTCCTAATCGTTTCGAATTTTCCTAATTTGATTCGAAGATATTTTTCATCGCCGTTACTGAAGCTCTGGATCACGATTTTCGGGTCTTTCTTCTTGGTAGGTTGATGCAATTGCTTTTCGGCCAATGCTAGTGCGAAATTATTCTCTGGATACTCTTCGCTTCCCCACAATTTTGATTTCGCTTTATCTTCAGCAAAAGCCCAGATATTATTATAATTCTTCGCCTTTTTAGAAGCACTGGCATTCATCAAACCATTATCATTTCCGCCTTCAGAGTAAGTAGAGGGCATGGTGATGCGGTTGGGGTTGGATGGCAACACCGGTTGTGGAGTGTTCGACTCAGCGTATTCTTCTTTGGGAGCCTGTTGAATAGAAGGAGCCTGAACAGGTGCTGGAGTATTTTCGATTGAATCGTTACGTTCTTCAATGATAGGTTGTGGGATGTCTTGTGCCACATCACCGAAATCATCTTCTGGCGTCGGCATTACACGGTAGAGCGGAGTAGTAGATTCTTGCTCAGAAGGTACGCCGTTGGGCTGATTTACGTCGAGGCTATCTTGGTTGTTTCCGCTTGTGCTAGGCTTCACTTCTTGCTCAGTGGGGCGTTGTTTGTCTTGCGCCATTTGAGCAGGTTGTGGATCTTCAGAAGTGCCATTCATCCAAAGCAAGGCAGCGATAGCTGCGGCAGCCGCAGAATAGTAGAATGCTCTTTTTAGAGAAATAATTTTAGCACCGCCCGCCACGAGCGCACCCGCTTCTTTTTGGCGAAGGCTATCTTTAAAATCACAAATAATTTGAGGAGCCACTAGTCGAGGCAATGTGCCTGCAGACTTCACTCCTTTCCAAACGCTAGAGGATGGGGCCTTGTAGGGTCTCACGCCATAGCCGGGGAGGAGATTCCAATAGAGGAATTCTTGGCCTTTATAGAGCATCACTTTATGATCAAACGTGAGGGTGGGGGTTGGTTCCAATTTGAAAGAGCCAACGCTTTCGAGTTCCTCTTTCAGATCGGGGTTTGCCGCCACAAAAGCCTCAAATTCGGGCAACAAAGCCGCATCCAGATTACCTTCGAGGTAGTCTAGAAAAAAAGCTTCGTAATTATCTCTTGTGATGATCATAATACATTTTCAATTTTACCGATGTATGCCTTCAGCGTCACGCGGGCTCTGTAGATATACACCTTTACTTGTGATTCATTCAATCCAGTAATTTCTTCAATCTCCTCATAGGAGTATCCTTCATAGTCTCGCAGCATGATTACACTCTTTTGTATGGGAGGTAATTGATCAAGTGCTTCGTTCAGAACATCGTGTAGGTCCGTGTACTGACGCTGGGTGTTGGTCATGCTTGTTTTAAGCGCATCGGAGGTATAGTCCAAGTGTCTTTTTTCGCGGCGCATCGCATCGATCATCGTGTGATAGCCCGAGGTAAACAAGTATGATTTTGCTTTTTCAAAGCTCACTTCCTCCACCTTCGTCCAGAGTTTAGTAAATGTTTCCTGCACCAGATCTTTAGCTTTATCGCGGTCTTTTACGTTTTTAAGTAAAAAGCGATAAAGCCCATCTGAATGGAGGTCCACACATTTATTGTACTCGGCAGTGGTCATGAGGAAGGCTTTTCAAATATAGGACGCCCGAGGGTAAATAAAAGTTACAAAAAAAAAACACGATTCTCGATTTTCAATTCTCAATTTAGGATGATTTTCTAGTCAAGCACTTCCGAGGCTATACTTGGTTCCCGAGTGCTCGCGAAGCGAGTATATCGAGGGATGGAGAATTTTATAGCGCCCAAGCCACGGGGGGTGGGGGTGGTCTTCAAAATAATTTGAATCATTCATCGCAGTAACCACCCCCATTCACCTATTTAAAATTATCTGTTATTCTTTTCTTGTCTTCACTATCCCATCTCCTCCATATCCGCTCCTCCATATCCCCTTCTCCTCCTCTCCGCTCCTCCGCTCCTCCGCTTCTCCGCTTCTCCTCTTCTCCATATCCATATCTCCCGCCCATTAAAGAAATGCGACAGCATGTCTCTGCATTTGTCAATTGTTCTCGGCAAAGCCGAGATCATTCGTCACTTTCTTGATCTACATCAACAACTCGGGCCCAACCGCTGTTATACTTTTGTCTCAAATAAAAATAGAAAAACATGTCAAAGACAAATTGGGTATTAGAACCTACACACAGCGAAATTGGCTTCAAAGTGAAGCATATGATGATCACTAACGTTTCTGGATCTTTCGGATCATTTAGCGCTAGCGCTAAAACAGAAGGAGATGATTTCAGTACTGCAGAAATTGAATTCACCGCAGACGTTGCTTCTGTTAACACAGGAAACGATCAAAGAGACGGTCACTTGAAAAGCGGCGATTTCTTCGATGCAGAGAATCATCCACAAATCAAGTTTGTATCTAACAAAGTTGAGAAGAAAGGTGATGCTGATTATATCGTACACGGAGATCTTACAATCCGCGGCGTATCTAAGCCAGTGGCTTTCAACGCTGAGTTGGGTGGTATCGGTAAAGATCCATGGGGAAATGAGAAGGCTGGTTTCAGCATCAATGGTAAAATCAACAGAACAGATTTCGGCTTGAGCTGGAACGCTGCTCTAGAAGCAGGTGGAGTATTGGTTTCAGAAGAAGTGAAATTCCACAGCGAACTACAGTTGGTAAGAGGTTAAGTGGTATATAAGGTTTAGTAAAAAAACCCCCTCGACGTTTCGAGGGGGATTTTTTTTGGCTAAGCTTTTTCACTTAGCGCATGAACCAAACCAAACTTGGTCGAAGGGGCCTTTACTTTCCTTCTTCCAGTTGCTATCACAGACACACGCTCTCGCTTGAGCAGATGCGCTATATTCTTTAAGTCTTTCAGAGAAACATATCCTACCAATTGGTGAGACTGCGGCGTTATCAAACCTTCGGTGATGCTTTCAAACGGAATGATTTTCTTCACAGCATCCTCGGTGTACCTCACATATATTTCTAAGAAAATATTCTTTTCATCCAATCGCTCGAGGGGCGTTTTTGATTTTGTGTACAGATATTTTCTTCCATCTACTACATGTTGGATATCACTTAGAACGGCCGTGGCAGTAGGGAAGGAGCCTGCGCCTCTTCCAAAAAGAAACTGCGGACCAGCAAATCCAGCCTCTACCGATACACCATTAAATTCTTGTTCGACATTGAAAAGTGAATCAGTTGAAGACACAAATTCAGGAATTACGAAGGCTGCAATCTTTTGATCTTGCTGGTAAACCGTAGGCACTAATTTGATTTTCAAATTTTTATTTTGCGCAAACTTGATATCATCCGCGGTCAAGTATTCAATGCCAAAGTTGACCACCTCTTCAGGTTTGAAATACACACCAAAAGCATGGAGTGCGAGAATGATTAATTTATATTTTGCATCGTATCCACCAACATCTGAAGTGGGGTCGGTTTCAGCGAAACCCAAGTCCTGCGCTTGTTTTAGAGCGAGTTTATATTCAGATTTTTCTTGGAAAATTTTGGATAGAATGTAGTTGGACGTACCATTGAAAATACCACGGAGATTGTAAATAGGCTCGTATGCGAAGTAATTGTCTATGGTCTGCACGACAGGAATAGCGCCGCATACAGCGGCCTCGTACCGGAAAATGGAATTGTTGATTTTTGCCAGAGCTGTGAGTTCTTCCAAATGAGTGGCAACTAATTTCTTGTTGGCAGTAACAAATTGTTTACCTGCAACCAAGGTTTTGCGGGCGATTTCATAAGCCCACTCGGCATCGTCGATGGCTTCAACAATAATATCTATTTCTGGATCTTCGAGTAATTCTTCTATGTCGTATCCAATAATCTCACTAGGAGCAATCCGGGTCTTATCACGATTTTTTACAATAATTCTTTTGATGACAGCATTGTCATAACCCGCGCCGCTCAGCAATAGGTAGAGTCCTTGACCTACGCATCCAAATCCAACCAAACCGATTTTTTTCATGATCATATTTTTTAATTCACTTCAATGAGTGTGTTCTGTTCTATTATTTGACTTAATGCATTTGTTTCAACCAGGAATCCATCGTGTCCATACGGACTATCAATGATGTGCAATGAAGCATTCGGGATTTTTTCCGCCAAGTAGGTCTGCTCTGATGGAGGAAAGAGTTGATCACTCTTGATTCCAATCACCAGTGTTTTGGCTCTTATTAAACCGAGTGTTCGTTCGGTAGAGCCACGTCCTCTTCCTACATGATGGGTATCCATCGTTCTAGTGAGTGCGTAGTAGCTATACGCATCGAATCGATTGACCAATTTTTGACCTTGGTATCGCTGATAGCTGCTAGCTGCAAATCCTTGTAAACGCTCGTCCTCGTCCTTTTGTGTTTGTCCATAAGCATCATAATGCCTGTAGCTCAAGAGCGCAATGGCCCGCGCTGCGCGCAATCCTTTTTTAGCCGCGTCTATGGATGGAACGCCCCAAGTGATGTCGGCTTCGATTGCCATACGCTGCGCTTCATTGTATGCAATTCCCCATGGTGAATGTCTTACGGCAGTGGCAATGAGAATGAGGTTGTCAATGAGCTCTGGACGAGCAATGGCCCATTCCATCGCTTGAAATCCGCCCATAGAGCCACCAATCAACGTTCCGATTTTCTTGATGCCCAAATGCAATCGAAGAAGGTCTAATGATTTCACGATATCACGAATCGTCACAAGGGGAAACTCAGAGTAGAACGATCGTTCGGTTTTCGGATTGATGCTCGATGGATTCGTGCTACCATAGGGGCTTCCCAGTACGTTGGCACAAATGATAAAGTGTTTGTTGGGGTCAAATTGTTTGCCTTCTCCGAACAAGCCTTCCCACCAATCCAACACGTCGCTGTTTGCGGTGAGCGCATGACACACCCACACCACATTGCTGTGATCGGGGAGAAGGTGGCCTACCGTATGGTAGGCCACTTCTATACCTTGGAAAGACGCACCGCTTTCCAACCCAAACAAATCTTTATGCGAGAACTTCTTCATTGAGGGGTCGGGGTATTGGGACATTAATGAGTTCGATGGCTTGCGAGATATCTGCTTTGATGTCATCGATATGTTCGAGACCAACAGATAAGCGAAGCAGTCCTGGTTCAACACCAGCTGCTCTTTGCTCTTCGGCAGAAAGCTGCTCGTGTGTGGTAGAAGCAGGCTGTATGATGAGCGTTTTAGCATCACCTACGTTGGCGAGGTGCGAAATCAATTGAAGGTTATTTACCAATTGATCTGCCGCTTCTTTACCGCCCTTCACTTTGAAGGAAAGTACTCCACCGAATCCATTGGTGAGGTATTTCTTCGCGAGTTCGTTGTAAGGTGATGAGCTCAATCCTGGATAGTTGACGTACTCTACTTGTGGAAGAGATTCAAGCCACGAAGCGATTTCGAGTGCGTTGTCTACGGTGCGCTGCACGCGGAGTGAAAGTGTTTCGAGTCCTTGGAGTAATAAGAATGAATTGAAGGGAGATAGTGCAGGCCCGAAATCTCGGAGGCCTTCTACACGTGCACGAATTGCGAATGCAATATTTGGAAGGCCAAGTGGATTATTTTCTCCGAAAATGTCCCAGAATTTCAGTCCATGATAACCTTCGCTAGGTTCGGTGAATTGAGGGAATTTGCCATTGCCCCAGTTGTAATTTCCTCCATCGATGATCACACCGCCAACAGAAGTACCATGACCACCAATCCATTTGGTAGCGCTTTCAACTACCACATTGGCGCCGTATTGAAGCGGTTTGAATAAATAGCCGCCCGCGCCGAAGGTATTGTCCACCACCAATGGAAGATCATAATTTTTAGCAATAGCACTGATTTTTTCAAAGTCAGGAATATTGAATCCAGGATTACCAATGGATTCTACATAGATCGCTTTTGTTTTCGAGTCGATGAGTTGTTCGAAAGAATCTGGGTTGTCTCCGTTAGCGAATCGAGTTTCGATACCGAGGCGTTTGAAGGCTACTTTGAATTGATTGTAAGTGCCGCCGTAGAGAAATGAAGTAGAGATGAAATTATCTCCTGTTTGAAGAATGTTGTTGAGAGCGATGAATTGAGCGGCTTGTCCTGATCCTACTGCCAGCGCTGCTACTCCGCCTTCAAGAGCTGCGATGCGTTTTTCAAAGACATCCGTCGTCGGGTTTTGAATACGAGTATAGATGTTTCCGAATTCTCGTAGTCCAAAGAGGTTGGCTGCATGCGCAGAGTCGTTGAAGACATAGCTTGTAGTCTGATAGATGGGCACAGCGCGCGATCCAGTGGTTGGGTCTACTTCTTGGCCAGCGTGAAGCTGAAGTGTTTCGAATTTGTAATTTGCTTTTGACATGATGTTCTGTTTTTTATTTTTTATGTAATTGATTTTCGAGAAAAAAAAAGCCCCCGAGATTTTATATGGATCCCGGGGGCTGATTTGCTAAACAAACAAATGATCAATACTGATCTACCTCCGGTATTTTTGGACAACAGCAGCACATGTGCATCATCGCACGTTTCATCATGCCTTTAGGCATTTTGCTGAATTTATTTGCTGTTGTAGAAGTCATTTTTGTTTTTTAAAATCGAGTAATTTATTTTTTTCGGGTAAAAAAAAAGCCCTTCGAACTTCGAAGGGCTTTCAATATTTGCGAGTTTAATTTTGTGCAAATGATGACTGCTACCTTCGGGCTTCCGAGGATTTACAACACATCATATGGCACATTGCATTAAACATTTCTTTCTTTTTTTGGTGCTGCAAAGATACAGCGATAATTTTTCTAATTTCCAAATTTTTTTTTGTTAAATCTCCAAAACCCCACTAAAACCGCAGGTTTTAGTGACTAGTGACGAACGACGAGTGACTAACTTAGTGACTAGATACTAACGACGAGTGACTAGAGTAGCGACTAATGAGTTAGTCAAACAGTACCGAAAGGGAACTAACCCTCTACACCACCAGTATCTACTCTAGTCACTCGTATCTAGTAACTAGTAACTAAACTAGTCACTAGTATCTAGTCACTAGTCACTGGTCTAAAGGTACCTCGGGTCATCCATGTAGCGGAGCTTTTCTAGATAGGTGGCTTCTATGGAGATGGCGCCGAACTCCTCACTTACTTTTCCGCGAATCGCATAAATTCCTTTACCTCGCCATTGATACTGCTGCGCGACGGGAGGGAAGTGAACAGTGTCAAGAAAATATCCTTCACGATCGATGAATGTTCCGAAGTACATGCGCTCGCCTTTCGCTGTGCGCGATGGCTTGATCGTAACGAGATAGCCAATCACCAGAACGGTTTTCCCAATATTGTTGATGAGGTCGCGTGCCATGAAATCATTGGCAGGCGCAGTTTGTAGAAGATCGAAAGGATTACACAATGTGAATCCAATCAACTCCAATTCATCATACGCATCCTCAATCCATGAATGTTCGAGCGGCGGCAAGGTGAACGTTTTCACGGGTGTTTGAAACATACCTTGATCGGGCATATTCATTTTTGAACCAGCAAAATGAAAGTGCGCAGCCCACATCAATTCTTTTTTACTTCTATGTGTAAAATGAAATGCACCCACTTTGATGAGCGTAGAAATTTGCTCGAGTGAAATTCTTACTCGTTGCAAAAAGTCCTCAAAAGATTCAAACGGACCATTGTTTTTCCGCTCATCAAGAATCGTAATGATCGTGTCGTGCTCTATATCTTTTACGAGTCCCATTCCTAGAACGATCGTTCGGTCGTAAATAACACAAACGGCGCTACCTCGCTGTACGCAAGGCGGAGCGATGGTCGCACCATGCATCCTTGCTTCATGAACATATAATTCTGTGCTATAAAATCCACCGAAATTATTCAACGTAGCGGTCATGTATTCCAATGGATAATATGCTTTGAGAAAAAGACTTTGATAACTCTCTACCGCATAGCTAGCGCTGTGACCTTTCGCAAAAGCATAGCCTGCAAAGCTTTCAATTTGTCGCCACACTTCGGCAATCATATCATCGGGATGGCCCTTCAGTTTTGCTTTTTGAAAAAATGCATTTCGAGCGTTATCAAATTCCTCACGACCACGAAATTTTCCGGACATACCGCGGCGTAGCGAATCAGCTTCTCCCAGATCCAAGCCGCCGAAATAGTGCGCTACTTTGATCACATCTTCTTGGTATACCATCACACCATAAGTTTCAGGCATGATGTCTAGCATGATCGGATGTGCCTCTTTTCTTTTCTCAGGAAAACGATGGCGCTGAATAAATGCACGCATCATCCCACTGCGAGAAACACCAGGTCGAATGACAGAACTTGCAGCCACTAGTCCTAAGTAATCATCCACTTGAAGTTTGGTCAACAACATGCGCATGGCGGGCGACTCAACATAGAAACATCCTATTGCCTTCGCGTTGCGTAGCAAGTCTTTGATGCGCTCATCTTTTTTAAATCTCCGCATATCATGAATGTCAAAGGCTTCATGATGGGGTTGGTTGTAATGAATGATGTCGATGGCTTCTTTAATTTTTCCTAAACCACGTTGCGAAAGAATATCGAATTTATAGATGCCCACATCTTCTGCCACCACCATATCGAAGTGAGTAGTTGGAAATCCTTTCGGAGGAAAAAAGGTAGCGCTATAATGATGAATAGGTTTCTCTGTAATGAGAATACCCGCTGCGTGAATGCTTAATTGATTTGGAAAATCTTGGATGTAGGTGGAGTACTGCAGCACCAATTGTTGCAAGGAATCCAACTTTTCATATTCGAATTTTCCATCAGAGAGAAGATCAATATCACTTTTTGGTAATCCAAAAACTTTTCCCAACTCTCGCACCACCGCTTTGAATTGAAACGTCACGTAAGCCCCGAGCAGACATACATTCGGGAATTTGGAAAAAATGTAGTTGGTAATATCCTCGCGGTCGGTCCAAGAAAAATCGATGTCAAAATCAGGTGGATTTTTTCGATACAAATTGATGAAGCGCTCGAAATACAAATCGAGTTCAATCGGGTCGACATCCGTAATGCGCAGGAGGTAGGCGAGGATGCTATTGGCACCACTGCCTCGACCAACATAGAAGTATCCTTTTTCGCGCGCATATCTCGTGATGTCCCAATTGATGAGGAAATAACTCAGGTATTGTTTTTCACGAATGATGCTCAACTCTTTCTCGATGCGCTCAAGAATGGCGGGTGTGACCTCCGGATAGCGATAAGCCAAGCCTTCCATCGCTAGAGCACGCACCAATTCATAATCGCCATCTACTGTTCCGGTGTAAGTACTTTGGTTTTGCATCGGAGCGTCGCTTCCAAATTGAAAGCTTACTTCACTTGAAGAAATGATTCTCTCTGTATTAGCGATCAGTGCGGGGAAGTCACTGTATGTATCGAGTAGTTCTTCTTTTGAAATAAATTTTTCATCCTCACGTGCCTCCTCGGTTTTGGGTAGTTTGCTGAGTAGAATATTATTGTCAATCGCGCGTAGGAGGCGGTGTGTATTGAAGTCGCGCTTGTTTCGAAAAGTAATAGGTACTAGCGCAACAAGTTTATCGGGTCGATTTTTATAGGGATGAAAACGGAGCGAAGCGACTTCATGTGGAGCAATTCCTATGAATTCATTTTCATTCAGATCATCCATACCGAACGTTCGTTCGGTACTTTTGAAAGGGTAAATGACATAAGTGTCAGGGAGTGCTGGACAGCGCTCTGGAATGGGTTCTCCAGAGGTTTGATGCTCGGAAAGCAGCTTGTTTATTTCGTAGTAACCATTGTTATTCTTCGCAATGGCTATGAATTGTTGTTGAACATTATTGCGAAAATCAATACCCACCACAGGGTGGATATTGTATTTTTTAGAAAGACGAATGAAGTCTAAAACAGCCGAAGTGTTATTAATATCCGTGAGACAAAAATCTTTTAATCCTGCATCAGAAGCCATTTTCAGAAGGTCTTCTGGAGGAATGGTGCCATATCTCAGAGAATAGTAAGAGTGCGTGCAGAGGTACATAGCACTTACTTTTTACGAAGTCTAGCGCGCGATTCACCCATTCCGAAGAGTTGAAGCTCTTGAGTCACTTCATATCGGTACTCCGGAGAGACACGTTCGCCGATGGGTTGAAGCAATTGCATTCCATTAGCGCGTGGATCTTTGATGGCTGGTGAAATAGGGAAGGCGTTGAATAGGTTTTCTTGAGGTGGGCGCATGAGCTCAACAACCCTTTCTAGTGGAGTTGAGAGGTTGAGCCAATCTTTTACATCTTCGTTAGCAAGCACGAGCGGTGAGCGGTGGTGTCCGATGCGGCGGAGAAGATCATTGGCTGCTGTTGTTACAATGGAGAAGGACTTGACGTGTTCTTTGGTTTGAGGATGGATCCACTCATCCCAAATGCCTGCCATAGCAAAGGGGCGTTGGCCGTTTTGCAGATAAAGGCAGAATGGTTTGTTCAGTCCAACATCTTTTGGTCCTTCAATAAAACAATCCGCAAGCACCACGCAACGCTGAGAGCGGATGGGTTTACGGAAGGATGGTTTTTCTAAAATGCCACGTGCACCTTGATAGTTGTAAAGATCATCCTTGTTATGATCTCCTTCCGAACGCGCATTGATAAAGAGCATCGACTTTTGAGCCCAATGAGGAGTGAGGCCAAATCGGAGTGATTGAATCATCTGCGGCGCGTCACTAGTAATGACCGGCGCATATTCTCCAGCACTCACGTTGGTATTAGGAATAAAGGTAAAAGTCGGGGCAGCGGTCACCCCAAACTTTTTTTCTATTTCCTTGATTTTAGTAACAATGGCATATCTCCCACACATACCGCTAATTTAATCACACTTTCCCAATATCCCCCCTCGGTTGCCAAGTTCTTGGTTACTTGTTCTTTGTTCTTTGTTCTTGGTTACTTGTTCTTTGTTACTAGTCCTTTGTCCATATCCCTTGTCCATATCCCTTGTCCATATCCTCTCTCCTTATCCCTTGTCCATATCCCTTGTCCATATCCTCTCTCCATATCCCCTGTCCATATCCCCTGTCCATATCCCCTGTCCATATCCCCTATCCCTCATCGCCATCCTCCCCCCAAAGCTTTATACAGCATCACCTTTCCAAGGACGAGATTTTTTTTCACCTCGATGAGTTCGAGTTTTGCGTCGAGGGCGTCGCGTTGTGTGAATAGTACTTCCGTGTATTCGGCGCGAGCAGAGTTGAACAAGCTATTGGCAATTACTACGGATTCTTGAAGTTTTTCCACTTCTTGATTCTTGGTGTCGAAGCTGTTGCTGTAATTTTCAATGCGCGCCAATTCATTCATTACATCGACATAGGCTTGCAATAGTGTTTGCTCGTAGTTGAATACAGCCTGCATTTGACGAGCATTCGCATTGCTAAAGTTGGCTTTTAAAGCATTTCTGTTGACGAGTGGTGCTGCAATATCTCCAACAATGTTGTAGGCAATCGAAGAAGGGTTTAGCAGAAATTCTGGGTTGAATGCATTGTAACCAATTCCTGCAGCAATATCCAACGATGGATAGAAGGCGGCCTTCGCTGATTTTACGTCCAACTTGGTTGCTTCCAATTCATTTTCAGCAGACCGAACGTCCGTTCGGTTTTGGATTAATTGCGCCGGAATGCCACTTTCGTATTTCGAAACAGCTGTTTCCATCAATGCAGCAGGCGTTCTCGTAATGGGCTGAGGAAATCTTCCTGCCAAGAAATTGAGATAATTTTCCTTCTCCGTAATTTCCTGCTTTAGCTCAAATTGAAGATTCTTGGTATGCAGCAATTGGGCTTCAAATCGACTTACAGCGAGTTGTGACACACGAGTTGATTCCTTTTGAATTTTGATCATTTCAAGTGCATTCGTTTGCAGATCGATATTTTGCTGAACGATGCTCAAGGCATTATCCAGCGCCAATAGTTCGTAGTATGAACTCGCAATCTCTGCAACAAGCTGGGTGACGAGAAAATTCTTTCCCTCGATGCTTGAGAAGTAACGTTGTTCTGCTGCTCCTTTTGCGTTTCGAAGTTTTTTCCAAATATCCACTTCCCAGCTTGCATTTAAACCGAGCTGAAGATCTCCCAAGGGGTCTGGGAATGGTGTGTTTTCTCGAATGTTTAGATTTTCTTCAACCGCACCGTTTCTAGTGAATTGACCCACTTTATCAATTCTGCCGCCAGCACCGAGTCCGATGGATGGAAGATATTCTCCCTTTCGCGCTTTGATTTCATTTTTTCGAATGGCTATTTCTTGAAGTACAATGTTCAATTCCTGATTATTCTTCAAAGCGGTATCGATCAATGATGCAAGGTTTGAATCGTCAAAGAACACATGCCAATCAATATTCGCAATGTTGGTAGTGTCTGTTGTGTTAGTGTTGTAACCGTCGGGGGTAAAGCGCTTTTCCGCGCGCACTGTGGCTGCTGGCAGGTTACATCCAACCATTATCAGCATAAAACAGAAGCCAGCGAATAATGCTATGAGGTATTTTTTATTATTGTTCATTGCTTTCAGTATTAGTTGAAATTGGAGGAAGTTTGTGGTCAACGAAGTCCTCGGTTAGTGGATTTTGTTCTTCGTCTTTGATCAGTTTGCGGCCGTCAGAAATTTTAGCAAAAATGTAGTAGAGGCCAGGCACGATGATGACACCGAAGATGGTCCCAAGAAGCATTCCGCCCATTGCAGAGGCTCCAATCGTTCTATTACCAATGGCCCCAGCGCCCGTTGCTCTTACAAGAGGAATGAGTCCCGCGATGAAGGCAAACGAAGTCATGAGAATAGGTCGAAATCTTACTTTAGCGCCCTCAATTGCGGCATCGAGAATGCTCATTCCTTGCTCTCTTTTTTGAACAGCGAACTCAACGATCAACACCGCATTTTTCCCGAGCAAACCAATCAACATAATCAATCCGATCTGTGCATAGACATCATTGGAAAGACCAAGAATTTTTAACAAAAGAAAAGAACCAAATACCCCAATCGGCAGGGAGGTGATGATGGCCAGAGGGATGATAAAACTTTCGTATTGCGATGCTAGCACGAGATATACAAAGAGCAATACAATGATGAAAATATACAATGCTTCATTACCTCTGCTCGCTTCATCGTATGAAAGTCCTTCCCATGCTACATCATATCCGTTCGGCAATTTTTGTGCTGCCACTTCTCGAATAGCATCAATCGCGTCACCGGTAGTATATCCAGGCGCTGGAACACCGCGAATAGCTGAGGAAGTGTAGAGATTGTATCTGGTAATCTCGTTAGGGCCTTGCGTTTTTACAAGCGTAACGAATGAAGAATAAGGGACCATTTCTCCAGCTTCGTTTTTTACAAAAAGATTCAAAATATCACTCGGTAATTTGCGGTACTCAGGACTGGCTTGTGTGTACACTTTGAAGAAGGTGTTGAATCTTGTGAAGCCTTGCTCATACGTACTACCGATGAGAATATTGAGGTTTTCCATCGCATCAGAAATAGATACACCTTTCTGCATGGCTTTCTCATTATCAATTTGAATTTCATATTGCGGATAATTCGCAGCATAGAAAGTAAATAGTCCTGACAATTCTTTTCGCTCTCTAAGAGCATTCATAAATTCGGTATTTACTTTATCAAAGTCTTGGTAGTCTACTGTATTATTTTTATCCAAGAGTCTTAGTGAGAATCCATCAGAAGAGCCATAGCCGGGCACTGCAGGTGGTTCGAAGAATTCAATCACCGCTCCTAAAGATTTGGTTTCTTCCTCTAATTCTTCAATCACTTCTTTCACGTTGTGATGACGTTCTTCCCAATCTTTTAAGTTGATCAAACAAGTTCCTGCATTCGAACCTCTACCTTCTGTGAGAATTTCATAACCTGCAAGCGATGTTACAGAGGCAATGTCTGGAATTTCTTCAGCGATTTCTTGCAACTGCTCTGATACCTCTTTCGTTCTTTCAAGCGTGCTACCAGGCGGGGTCTGAACAATTGCATAGATCTGTCCTTGGTCTTCGTTGGGAATAAATCCAGCTGGCAAGGTTTCGCTTACCGCAAAGATTCCAAATCCAAAACATGCAAGAATGATAAAGGTGAGTGCTCTTCTATTGACGATGCGCTCAAGAAGACGTGTGTAGCGTCCAGTAAGTTTATCGAAACGTTTATTGAACCAATCAATAAAACGATTGACAGGTGTTTTCTTTCGTGGAGCGCCATGCGTATCTTTAAGAATCATCGCGCAGAGCACAGGTGTTAAAGTAAGAGCAATAACTCCAGAGAGGACAATCGCGCTAGCCATTGTAATGGAGAACTGACGATAGAAAACACCGACAGGTCCTGTCATAAATGCAATAGGAACGAATACAGCGGTCATAACGAGCGTTATGGCGATAACTGCTCCGCTGATCTCACCGAGTACTTTTTTCACTGCGGCAAAAGGAGTAAGATGTTCTTCTGCCATTTTCGCATGCACCGCTTCAACTACAACGATGGCGTCATCGACAACGATACCAATAGCAAGAACCAATGCAAAAAGTGTAATCAAGTTGATCGTCAAGTCGAAAAGTTGCATGAACATAAATGCTCCGATCAAGGATACAGGAACAGCGATGATTGGAATCAGTGTAGACCTCCAATCTCCTAGAAAAATAAAGACTACAAGAGCTACGAGTATGAAGGCTTCAACAAGTGTATGCACTACTTTATCAATCGAAGCATTTACAAATTTGGATACATCATAATTGATTTCGTAGTCCATTCCTGGAGGAAAGTCTTTTTTCAACTCCTCTAATTTTGCTTTGGTTTCCGCAATGACTTTACTGGCGTTGGTTCCGAAGTTTTGCTTCAATACAATGGATGCAGAAGGGTATCCATCTTTATTGGAATAGATGTCAAAAAATTCGCTTCCAAGTTCAACGGTAGCAACATCCTTTAATTTAAGAATTTCCCCGTCAGCATTGGCTTTTACAATGATGTTTTCATATTCTTCGGGCTTGTTGAATCGCCCTTTATACGAGAGCGTAAACTCGAGCGATTGCGCAACTTTACCGGATGCTTGACCAAGTCTTCCCGGTCTCCCGATGATACTTTGTTCTTCCATAGCCTTCATCACATCCTCAGCAGAAATGCTATAAGCCTGCATGCGATCGGGCTTGAGCCATACTCTCATTGCAAATGTGCGGCTACCAAGTATTTGGGCGCGTCCCATTCCACTGATGCGTTGCAAGTTTGGAATGACATTGACGTTGGCGTAGTTGTAAAGAAATTTTTCATCCGCATTTTTATCCTTGCTGTAGAGGTTGACATACATCAACATACTCGGTTGAATGGGCGTGATGATAATACCTTCCCTTTGTACTAGTGGAGGAAGATTATTCATGATCGCATCTACGCGTGTCTTTACATTGACAACAGCAGCGTTTGGATCGGTACCTGGTTCAAAGATGATTTGCACGGTAGCCTCGCCCGCACTGGTAGCATCGGACGTGATGTATTGCATTCCTTGCACACCATTGATGGCGCGCTCGAGCGGAATGAGTGTTGATTCAACAAGCACTTGTGCGCTTGCACCAGGGTAAGCAATAAAAATATTGACACGTGGAGGCGCAATGCTTGGAAATTGTGATATCGGTCTTGTATTCACCGCAAGCAATCCTAGAAAGATGATTGCGAGAGATATGGATATAGCAAGGACCGGACGTTTAATGAATTTACTAAACATGATAAAATAGTTTTATGGTTCTTACTTACTCCGCGTGAATAGCGTGAAGCTCTTCGATGATGCTCGCTTGATCTCTAAAGAGCGTTTGAATCTCTTGACCATTATGTACTTTTCTCAAGCCATCCACCAATAAGGTATCTTGCGCTGAGATGCCATTTGATACAGCATAGATGTGTTCAAGTGCATGCGAAATTTCTATTTGTCGTGCCTCTAATTTTCCATGAGAAACAACATAGACATATTTTTTATCCAATACTTCATACACTGCTTTCTGTGGAATGAGCAATGCATTTTTCAAAGAAATAGGCATGTAAATTTTTCCTGTTTGGCCGTGTCTCAAAAGTGAATTGAGATTAGCAAACGTCGCTCTGAATGCGATATTCCCAGTTTCATTGTTAAAGTCTGCCTCCAAAGTTTCAACGTTTCCTTCTAGTGCATAGAATTGATCGTTGGCCATTTTAAGTTTCACATTTGGGAATACATTGGGGTGATCTGACTTGGTCATGATATCTAAATAAACCGCTTCAGGAACGTTGAAATAAACCCATAATTTGCTGTTGTCTGAAAGTGTTGTTAAAAGTTCACCTTCTTCTACAAAGCTGCCCAATCGCACATTGTAAAATCGCCCAACGATTCCATCAAAAGGGGCTCTTATTTCTGTGAATTGTAGTTTTGCTTCGGCCAGAGCAAGTGCTGCTTTAGCCTTGTCTAACTTGGCCTTTGCGAGGGCAAGCTCATTTTTAGACACCACTTTATTATCCGTTAATGTCTGGGTATTTTTATATTCTATTTCTGCAAAATCAGCTTCTGCTTTTGCTGTGAGCATTTCTGCATTGTAAATAGAAGTGGTGAGTTGAAATAGTAATTGACCTTTCTTGACTGCTTGGCCTTCATCTACAAATACATTTTGTAAATAGCCCTCATCGAACGTGCGTAATTCGATGTGTTGGATAGATCTGACCTGACCTACATATTCTTGATATACCACTGTATCAGCGGCATTTGGAAGCGTCACTGTAAACTTTCCTTGTTCTTCCTGTTTTGATGATTCATGGTTGCAGCTAGAAAAAAATATAGCGGCAACGATGAATAGCAATGAAATGCTTTTCATTTGATTCTGTCTTTTTATTTGATGTGATTACTGCCTTCTAAAAGGCTACTGAGAAGCCACCAATGACTATTGGCGTGAGAGTAAATCACAAAATAGAATCAAACTTCCAAGACTTGTAAAGAATAAAAAGGGGTATTTTAAATCCTAATGCACAGCAACTCTTGAGATAATTCGAGTTACAGAATGCGCGATCCGAATGGATTTTGTTTTTGCAGCATGAAAGAGAATGATCATCATCTTCTTCGGTATCTTCATTTTCGAAAATAGAATTTTCTTCATCATGCTCCGCTTGAATATTTTCAAGAGAAAAGAAGAGTTCTACACCAAAGCAAGCCGCCCATTTTTCTGCAAGAGCTGTAGTGCTATAAAGGGAAAGAGAACCAGTCGTATTACTTTTCTGCACGCCCGCATCCGCTGCAAAAGTTGCAGAAGGACTTAAAAAAAGCAGATAAAGAGCTATGAGCAAAAAGCGCATAAAAAGAAAATTGGTTCGTAGCACCCAACTCGAAAGAGTTGAAAGACAAAACAAACGTATCATCAGTCCATCAAAGGCTAACAGACTTTAATATATCATTAACAAAGGCGAATGGCTATTAGCCTTTGTCCCCAAACCCCAAACTCCTATCCCCAAACCCTCTCACCCCTCACTCGCGCGGAGTATTCTTTGAATAAAATCTCCAGCGGAAACGGGGTGTTCGATGTGGCCCATGTGTCCAATTCCTTGAACGACTTGTGGCGCGCTGCCTGGAAGGATTTCGACTTCCTTCATCGCAACATCAACAGGAATGGATTTGTCCTCCGAGCCTAAAAAGTAGTAGAGGGGAAAATTGCGTTGGATCATTGCTTCTAATGTACTAGAGCGATCGCGCATAACGGTCAGTGAGTCAGTGATCGCTTCCGTTTCTAGGCTTTGAGCATAATTAATTTGCTCTTCTATTTTTTCTCTAAAATTCTCTCTAGTAGTGTCAGGAAACAACCCGTTGATCATTGTGCGGATGTACAACGCTTTGTTTTCTCTTGCTGCCTCAATTGCACGATCACGTGCTGCAATTTTTTCTGCATCATCTGCGCCCGCCTTTGAATGAAACAAGCATAGACCAAGACATTTTTCTTTCAAAGTGGTACAGAAATGAGCACCGATATAGCCACCCATCGAATGACCTACAAAAAAGTAAGAGTCTCCTGCGGGAATATTCACCTGTTCTATGATATTTTGAACATAGGATTCCATGGTCGCTTGAACACGTTTCGTATTTTTTCCATGACCGGGAATCTCCGGGAAATGCAGCTCATAGTTGGATTTAGAGATGCGGTTTAATATGGGATTCCACATATTTGCATTCTCAAGGAATCCATGAAGGAAAATAAGGTGTTTCTTTGACATAGCGGATGCAATTTAGATTTGTACTCATGGGAAACCTATCAAATAACTTAAAATTTTTACGCAAGCAACGAAAAATGACGCAAGCCGACCTAGCTACGGCGTTGGGAATCAAGCGTCCAGTAATAGGTGCGTACGAAGAGGAGCGGGCCGAACCCAAGCTTTCTTTGCTCATGGAAATGGCAAAGCTTTTTGAAATAGACGTAGATGACCTAATCGGTCGCGACTTAAATAAATCAATGAAAACAACAGCCATTTTTGACAAAAGCAAAATCCCTGTAGTGCCTGTTTTAGCAGCAGCGGGTTATACCACAGGGTTTTCCGACATCGGATACATCGACACATTACCGACGGTGGATCTAACAACCACAGATCTTGTATTGACGAGCGATATGCGCGTGTTCCAGATCTCCGGTGACAGTATGTTGCCCATCCCTGACGGATCGTACATCATTTGTACAAAAGTGGAAAACCTAAGACTTCTTAAGGAAGGCAAGCGTCATATTGTAGTCACCGAGCGCGACGGAATTGTTTTTAAAAGAGTTTATAGAATCGAAGATTCGTTAAAACTAGTTAGCGACAACGCTGTTTATAGCCCATACGAGGTGCATCTTTCAGAAATAGCCGAAATTTGGCGCTCCGTAGGATTCATTCTTAATGACGAAGAGTAAAAAGAACAATGGAAAAAAAGAAAATACCCACAGCAGTTTATGCTGAGATGACGCCGAATCCTTCGGCGATGAAATTTGTAGCAGACAGAGCCCTTGTGAATGGCGGTCTGCAAGTGGAGTACCGCTCGAAAGCAGAGGCAAAAAATTCTTCGCCACTGGCAGAAGAACTTTTCAATTTCCCTTTCGTGACCAACGTTTTCATCAGTGGAAATTTTGTGACTGTCACAAAAGACGGATCACTTGGATGGGAAATGGTGGTGATGCAATTGCGTGAGTACATCCGCGAATGGTTGATGGATAATGAAATCACTGTGAGTGCGATTCCAACGGAACTTTTGCAAAGAGCGCCAATCGCTGATCCTACAGAATTAGGAGCTCCGAAGCCTGCGATTGATTACAGCGCAATGGAGGCATCTCCTTATGATGATGAAATCAGATTTTTATTGGATGAATACGTTCGTCCTGCAGTAGAGCAAGATGGCGGTGCCATCGACTTTATGGCCTACAAGGATAAAAAAGTATATGTACAAATGAAAGGCTCTTGCAGCGGTTGTCCATCAAGCACTGCAACACTAAAAGGTGGTATCGAGAATTTATTGAAATCGAAACTACCAGAAGTGGTTGAAGAAGTAGTAGCTGAAGCAGTTTAAGAATTATAACGCAACATTTGATGAGAATTCTATTTTCGATTTGCGCACTCCTTTGGTGCGCTTCATCGTACGCACAGTCCACTTTTCCATACAATGGCGTAAGGCCAAAGGATGTGACTTCGACCGTGTTTACACACGCAAACATTATGGTCAATCCGGAACTACTGATGGAAGATGCCATGATGCTAGTGGAAGGCGGGAAGGTGGTAAGTGTTGGTAAAACCCTCGTCATTCCTGCAAATGCTGTGGTGGTCGATCTACAAGGAAAATACATTTATCCTTCATTCATCGATCTTCATTCGAGCTATGGAATGCCAAAACCCAATGGCGACGCTCCAATGAGAGGACGAGGCCCGCAAATCGAAAGCAATAGAAAAGGAGCTTTTGGTTGGAATGAAGCTATCAAATCGGACCAACAAGCCGCTTTGCTTTTTGATGTAAATGAAGACGAGGCAAAAGAATACAGAGGAATAGGATTCGGAATCGTGTTGACACACGCTCAAGACGGCATCGTGCGCGGTAGTTCAGCGTTGGTGCAATTAGGCGAGCATGTCAATGAAGATATTTTGCGCGCAAATGTTGGCGCACATTATTCTTTCAACAAAGGAACAAGTCGCCAGGATTATCCATCTTCTTTGATGGGAAGCATCGCTCTTCTTCGTCAAACATATTATGACGCGCAATGGTACGCCAATGGCGGATCACAGGAGGGTATCAATATCGCACTTCAAGAGATGAATGATTTACAAAAACTCCCTTCATTTTTTGATGCAGGAGATAAATGGAACGTTCTCCGAGCTGATAAAGTGGGTGATGAATTTGGAGTACAATACATCATCAAAGGCAGCGGTAGTGAATATCAAAGAGTAGACGATATCGCTGCAACGAAAGCAACATTCATTATACCATTACAATACCCAAGCGCATACGATGTAAGCGATCCTTATTTGGCGCGCTGGATTGATTTTTCTGAATTAAAACACTGGGAAATGGCGCCATACAACGCGGCTATTCTCAACAGCAAAGGAATCTCATTTGCATTTACATCAAGCGGATTATTGGATAAATCAGAGTTTTTGAAAAATTGGAGAAAGGCGGTAGAGAAAGGTTTGTCGAAACAAGTTGCTCTAGCTGCATTGACAACGGTGCCCGCTAAAATTACAAATACCGAACGTTCATTCGGTAAATTGGAAATCGGATATGCAGCCAACTTCTTCATTTCTTCTGGAGATATTTTCTCAAATGATTCAGAAATTTTAGATCATTATATTTCAGGAAAAAGATTTGAGGTAAAGGCTCCTACGGAACCGAAGCTCGAGTCTGGAAAGTACACGCTGACCGCAGGTACAGACGTTTTCGATATTGAGTACGGCGGAGAAAAAAACAAGGGTTATAAATTTATCATGGGCGAGTCAAACGGTGCGAGTGTGATCACCGATACTTTGACTTTTCAAGCTTCACTCTCTAAAGAACTCGACTTTGTAACGTTAACACTTAAGCCAGACTCAGCTGCCAAAGACCTCGGTGTACTACGTTTCGGTGGATGGAAATCTCAAAATGGTTGGAGTGGAACGCTAGAGTATAAAGATGGCCGCAAAGCGGATGCAATGCTAGTGTACAATAAACTCAAAGCGGAAGAGAAAAAGAAAGAAGAGAAGGAACAACCAAGCACAACACCAAAAGAAGAAATAGGGAAAGTTGTATATCCATTTACTGCATTTGGCTGGGAAACAAAACCAGAAGCAAAGCGTGTACACATTAAGAACGCAACTATTTGGACCAACGAGAAGGAAGGGAAAATCGAAAATGGTGATATCATCATTGCAAACGGAAAGATTGAGGCTGTAGGAAAAAATCTTAGTGCGCCCGGAGCCGAAGTCGTGGATGGCACAGGCATGCACGTGACTCCAGGCATCATTGATGAGCACAGTCATATCGCCCTCGCAAGTGTAAATGAAGGTTCTCAAGCGAGCAGTGCAGAAGTAGAAGAAGCATCTGTGCTGTGGCCAGAGGACATCGACATCTATCGTCAGTTGAGCGGTGGTGTCACGGCAGCTCAATTGCTCCATGGTTCTGCAAATCCAATCGGCGGACAAAGTGCTTTGATAAAAATGCGCTGGGGCGCGAATGCCGATCAAATGCAAATTGAAGGCGCAGATGGTTTCATCAAATTCGCATTGGGCGAAAACGTGAAGCAGAGCAATTGGGGCGACTTCAATAGAGTGCGCTTCCCGCAAACAAGAATGGGTGTAGAGCAAGTGTACTACGATCACTTCATCAGAGCGCGCGAGTATGCTGATCAGTGGAAGAAATTTAACAGCGCAGCTGCTACTAAAGGAAAAAAGAAGTCTCCTGTTTCAGCTGTTGCACCAAGAAGAGATTTAGAGCTCGAAACACTTGCAGAAATTTTAGAGAAGCAACGTTTTATTACATGTCATAGCTATGTACAAAGTGAGATCAACATGTTGATGCACGTCGCGGATAGCATGGGTTTCAAGGTGAATACGTTCACACACATTTTGGAAGGCTACAAGGTGGCTGATAAAATGAAGGAGCACGGTGCGGGTGGTTCAACCTTCTCCGATTGGTGGGCATATAAGATGGAAGTAAAAGACGCGATTCCCTACAACGCCGCATTGATGTGGAAGGAAGGAATTACTGTTTCAATAAATTCAGATGATGCAGAAATGGCGCGCCGCTTAAATCAAGAAGCAGGTAAAACAGTGAAATACGGCGGAGTTCCAGAGGAAGAGGCGTTGAAATTTGTTACCCTCAACCCTGCAAAACTTCTTCATTTGGATGATCGCATGGGTTCATTAAAAGTAGGGAAGGACGCAGATATCGTGCTTTGGACAGATCATCCACTGAGCATTTATGCGAAAGTGCAAAAGACATTTGTGGATGGTATTTGCTATTTTGATGCTGCCGAAGATGAAAAGATGCGCATCAAAGTTCAAGAGGAGAGAGCTCGAATTATTCAGAAAATGTTACAGGTAAAAGATAGTGGTGGACCAACGAATATGCCTTCGTTTAAACCGCGTCGCCACTTCCATTGTGATACAATGGATCAATCATCTATGGGATTGTTTTACCGTCAATAATTGATAGAAATGAAGAATTTATATATAAGTATTTGTTTGCTTTTTGTGGCTGCGACAGCGATCGCACAAAGCGTTCCTGCGCCAGCTCCCGCTCAAAGCAACAGCATTCTCATTATGAATGCGAAGGTGCATGTTGGAAATGGGGAGGTGATTGAAAACGCAGTAGTCGGTTTCGAAAACGGAAAGTTCACACTCGTTGCAGATGCGAAATTGGTTCGCATTGACATGACCAAATACAAAGAAGTAATCGACGCTTCTGGTATGGAATTGTATCCTGGTTTTATCGCTACAAACAGTACGTTAGGATTACATGAAATCGATGCGGTGCGTGCGATGGATGATGTCGCTGAAGTAGGAACATACAAACCGAGCGTTCGTTCGGTTATTGCATTTAATACTGAATCGGAGATCATTCCGACCGTGCGCAGCAATGGGGTTTTAATGGGGCAAATTTGTCCTAGAGGTGGTGTAATTTCTGGAGCTTCTTCAGTGATGCAATTCGATGCATGGAACTGGGAAGATGCTGTCATTCGCGAAGATGATGGTTTGCACCTCAATTGGCCGCAAGTGTATCATAAGCACTATGATAAAAAGAAATTGACCATAGAGAAGGTGAAATCTTACGATCAACAACTAACGGAGATTCAACTCTTTTTCAAAGAAGCAAAAGCGTATTTAGCTGTGAAAAATCCTCCGCTAACAGAAGTAAGATTTGAAGGAATGCGAGGGATTTTTGATGGAGGAAAGACACTCTATGTGCATGCAGATGAAGTGCGCGCGATCAAAGAAGCACTCCGATTTAAAGAAGAAATGAGCATTCCGAAAATGGTTATCATCGGAGGGTATGACGCGTGGATGATCGCTGAAGAATTGAAGCGCGCTCAAGTAGGTGTGATGCTTTGCCGTGTACATTCATTACCACAATTGGAAGGTGATGATGTTGATTTGCCTTACAAACTTGCATCGTTGCTCCACAAGTCAGGTGTTGTATTCTCATTGCAGAACGAAGGCGACATGGAGCGCATGGGAACGCGCAATTTGCCGTTTCACGCAGGAACCGCAGTAGCTCATGGACTGCCTTATGAGGAAGCAATAAGAGCATTGACACTTGCTCCAGCGCAGCTGTTAGGCATAGATGCAACATGTGGATCTATTGAAACGGGCAAGGATGCAACATTCTTTATCTCAAAGGGAGATGCGTTGGATATGCTAGGCAATCAATTGACGCACGCATTTATCCAAGGTCGAAAAATCGACTTGAGCAATAAGCAAGTAGGATTGTATGAACGTTATTTGAAGAAATAATTAGTAGCCAATTTTCTCTCTCACACGAGCGAGTGTTTTATCTGCTACCATTGAAGCTTTTTTAGCGCCAACCATGAGCTTTTCATCGAGCTCAGGAAGGTTGTTCATGTAGTAATTAAACACTTCTCTTTCTTTCGAGAAACGATTCATTATTCCTTCGAATAGATCCTTTTTCGCATGACCCCAGCCGTAGCCGCCAGCTTCTAGTTTGGACTTCATTTCAGCGGCAGCCTCTGGCGTAGCAATGTATTTGTACAATTGATAAACAATGCTACCATCTGCGTCCTTCGGGTCTTCTAGCGGAGTGGCGTCAGTAACAATCTTTTTATTAATCACATCTTTCAATTCCTTTTCAGGTAAAAAGATATTGATGAAATTACCATAACTCTTGCTCATCTTCTGACCATCTGTACCCGGAATGTACATGGTGGATTCATTTGTTTTTGCTTCAGGCACTACAAATGTTTCTCCCATTTTATGATTGAAAGCACTTGCCAAGTCGCGAGTGATTTCGAGGTGTTGCAATTGATCTTTTCCTACTGGAACATAGTTGGCATCGTAAAGAATAATATCCGCTGCCATCAATACAGGATAGGTAAATAATCCCGCGTTAACATCACTAAGTCGATCAGATTTATCTTTGAAGCTATGCGCATTTGCTAGCATAGGGAAGGGGGTGAAACACCCTAGATGCCACGCCAATTCAGTCACCTGTGGCACATCACTTTGGCGATACAATGTGTTTTTCTCAATATCAAAACCACAAGCAAGCCATGTCGCAGCCACGGAGTAGGTGTTGTATTTCATCACTTCAGGGTCTTTGATTTGCGTCAAAGAATGGAGGTTTGCGATGAATAGAAAAGCCTCGTGTTGCGGATCATTGCTGAGTTCAATAGCAGGGATGATTGCACCCAGAATATTGCCAAGGTGTGGAACGCCTGTACTTTGAACGCCTGTTAAAATTCGTGACATAACTTAAGATTGAGGTGCAAAGTAAGTAATGAAACCTTTATCTGACCGTATATTCGCCTTCCTTTTTCTATTAGATCAACCTTGAAGCGAGCCTTAGGACCCATATATTTTATTTACAAGCTTTGGATAGGCTTCATTTTTTGGATCTCCTTGCTTGTAATGTATCCATTTTTCCTGATCTTATTAAGCAGGAAACGGTGGTTTGGCGCGGCTTTTCGTTTAAAGGTGTGGTGGTCGCGTGCGTTTCAGTTGTTTTTGTTTTGTCCTGTTCGAGTAAAGAAGAAAGCACTTTTTCCAAAGCCCCCTTACATTGTGGTATCCAACCATAGCAGTTATCTCGATACTGTTTTTATGTATTCGGTGGTGCCAGATTACTTCTTGTTTATTGGAAAAAGTGAATTATTGAAATGGCCTTTGTTTGGTTTGTTTTTTAGAAAACAAGATATTCCTGTGCATCGTGAATCATCGCGAAAAGCTTATGATGCTTTGAAGAAAGCGTATGACGCCATTGAAAGAGGAGAATGCATTGCTATGTATCCAGAGGGCACCATACCATCGCATGCACCCAAGATGAAGTCATTTAAGAATGGCGCATTTAAGATGGCCGTGGATCAAAAGGTGCCAATCGTACCGATTACTTTTCAGCAGAATTACAAGATCATGCTCGAGCCCTCGAATCTCTTCGAATACAGCCTACCACACGCCGTCAAAACCGTAGTTCACGCCCCAATCGAAACAAAAGACATGACCGACTCAGACATTCCCAATCTGAAGAAGACTGTTTTCGCCCAAATCGAAAGCGCGCTCGAGGCTTGTAGTGACTAGTGACTAGATACTAGTGACTAGATACTGGTGACTAGTGCTTATCTTTGCACCACATTATTCAGAACACCATGAAAATTGACCGCGCTACTGTTGATCGCATTGCTGAGTTGTCACGCCTTGAGTTTGATGACGCGGCTGCGAATGAAATCATGAACGACATGAACAACATGCTTCAATTCGTTGATCAACTAAAAGAAGTGAATGTAGAAGGCGTTGAACCTTTGATTTTCATGACCGAAGAAACCAATGTAGTTCGTGAAGATGTGGTGGCGCATGAGGTTTCACAAATGGAAGCCCTCAAGAATGCACCTAAAAAAGATATGTACTACTTCAGAGTACCAAAAGTCGTTGGGGGTGGGGAGTAATCCTACTGAAATCTTTGTTAAAGCGTGAGCCAGATCACTTGACTCGAACTTTTTACATCGTACTTTTGTTTCAAATAAAATTTTTAAAAAATGTATCCTCCAGAATTAGTAGCACCTATGCGTGCAGATTTAGATAACGTAGGTTTTGAAGAAGCAATGACTCCAGAAGCAGTAGATGCGGCTGTGAATAGCGAAGGAACAGTGCTCGTTGTATTGAATAGTGTTTGTGGTTGCGCTGCTGGTAGCATGAGACCAGGCGTAAAACACGCTGTTAAAACCTCTAGCAAACTACCTACAAAGTTGGTAACCTCATTCGCTGGTGTAGACCGCGATGCAGTTGAACGCGCTCGCAAATACATGTTGCCATATCCTCCATCTTCACCAAGCATCGCCTTGTTCAAAGACGGCAAGCTAATGCACATGATCGAGCGCCATCACATCGAAGGACGCACAGCTGAAATGATCGCCGACAACCTCAAAATGGCCTTCGAAGAATATTGCTAATCTTAGTTACTAGTTACTAGATACTAGTTACTAGTTCAGTTACTAGTTACTAACGACGAGTGACTAGAGTAGATACTAGAAGTGTAGATGGACAGTGCCAAATTGGAACTGTCCATCTTTTTAGTTAGTCACTACTCTAGTTACTCGTATCTAGTAACTAAGTTAGTCACTAGTCACTAGTCGTTAGTCACTGTAATGGACAACTCCTCGAGCTGTGCATCTGCGATGGCACTTGGAGCGTCAATCATCACGTCGCGACCACTATTGTTTTTCGGGAATGCGATAAAGTCACGGATTCCTTCTGAACCTCCGAACAACGAGCACAAACGATCAAAGCCAAAAGCAATTCCGCCGTGTGGTGGTGCACCGTATTCAAACGCATTGAGCAAGAAACCAAACTGTGCTTGCGCTTCTTCTTGTGAAAAACCAAGAAGGTCAAACATGCGGCTTTGAACATCTCTATCGTGAATACGGATAGATCCTCCGCCGATTTCAACTCCATTCAATACGAAGTCATACGCGTTTGCATTCACAGCTCCGGGGTTTGTATCTAGAAGCGCAATGTGTTCTGGCTTTGGTGAGGTGAATGGATGGTGCATAGCGTGCCATCTTCCTGATTCCTCGCTCCATTCAAGTAGTGGGAAATCAATCACCCAAAGTGGTGCCCAATTATCTGGATTACGAAGTCCTAAACGAGAACCCATCAATAAACGAAGTTCATTCAGTTGCTTGCGTGTGCTATCCAATCCTCCACTCAGTACGAGAATGAGGTCGCCCGCTTTTGCTCCGGCCTTATCAGCAATAGCCTTCCAGTCTTCTTGTGAATAGAATTTATCCACGCTTGATTTAAAGCTGCCGTCTTCATTGCACATGCAATAAACAAGACCCTTAGCGCCGATTTGAGGACGCTTTACCCATTCGGTTAATTCATCTACTTGCTTGCGCGTATAGCTCGCACAACCTGGCGCTACAATACCAATTACAGCCTCAGCGCTATCAAACACATTGAAGCCTTTGCCTTGCATCAAATCATTCAAGTATTGGAACTTCATTTCAAAACGAATATCCGGCTTGTCAGATCCATAATGGTGCATTGCATCTGCATAGAGCATTCTTGGAACCTCTGAAATATCAACGTTTTTAACCGTCTTGAAAAGATGGCGAATCATTCCCTCAAACGTATTGAGAATGTCCTCCTGCTCTACAAATGCCATCTCACAGTCGATCTGTGTAAACTCAGGCTGACGGTCTGCACGAAGGTCTTCATCTCTAAAGCAACGTACAATTTGATAGTAACGGTCATATCCACTCACCATCAAGAGTTGCTTAAAGGTTTGCGGAGACTGAGGAAGTGCGTAGAATTGGCCAGGATTCATGCGGCTTGGAACCACAAAGTCTCTTGCGCCTTCGGGAGTAGATTTGATCAAATAAGGAGTTTCAATTTCTAAGAAAGAAAGTGAATCCAAATATTTTCTTGCTTCGATGCTAATGCGATGACGAAGCATCAAGTTATTCTTAAGAGGGTTTCTTCTCAAATCGAGGAAACGCCACTGCATGCGGAGATCATCACCACCATCGCTTTCATCTTCGATAGTAAATGGAGGTGTTTTTGCAGCGTTCAAAATCTCGAGCGAAGTTGCGATGATTTCAATGTCACCCGTGTTCATTTTAGCATTCTTGGAAGAACGCTCTACCACGTTGCCTTTCACCTTGATCACGAATTCACGACCCAACTTTCGAGCGGCAGTGCACAATTCAGCGTTGGTGTCCATATTGAAAACCACCTGAGTGATGCCATATCTGTCTCGTAAGTCCACGAAGGTCATCCCTCCAAGATCACGAGATTTTTGAACCCAGCCACTGAGTATTACTTCTTTTCCGACGTCTGTAAGGCGTAACTCGCCATTGGTATGCGAACGATGCATGGTGCTTTTAATTTGGGTGCAAATATAACGGAGGGGGACTTATGTTACTTGATTGTATTATAATTGCTAGATGCAACCTTTCATCGGGTTGCAGCTTCTATTCATCTGAACACAAAATCACTACTATGAAAAAAATCACTTACCTCTTTGCACTCTTGTTTGGACTTTCCTACGCGGCAGGTGCACAGTGCGAGTTAACGGGAGAGTTTCAGGACTTCCAAAGCTTTAACAGCATTTATGCGCAGGCACTCGACTCTACAGATAATTGCCCCGATGCAGCCTCTTTTGAATTTATTTGGACTGCCGATTTCCCCTACAGTGCGGATGGAGAGTGGTTTCAGGCTTTTGACTTGATGCCAGGGGTGTACACAATATGCCTTGCTGTAATTGCCTATGACGATCTTGGGGTTGAGATAGCTAATATCTCAAACTGCCAAGATGTAGTTGTAGAGTGCGCACAGGTTTGGGGCAACGTTACTACTATTTCGGCGACAAGCGAATCAGCAGTGGTAATGCTCAACACCCAATCTAGCGCCATACCGGTGAGCTATATGTGGTCAACCAATTCTGGAACGATTAGCCAGCCAAATGGTCCTACACTCGTGGTAAATTTCCCACAATATCCATTGAGCGGTAATGTGGTAATGACAGATGAGTTCGGTTGTACATATTTCTACACCTTCTTCATCGAACAGCCTCAATCTACTTGTGATGTTGATTTCACATTTACAGTGGTAGATAATTACGTGACCATCAGCGAAACGTACAATGGTGTGCCAATTAATCCAAATGAGCAACAAAACTATTGGTCTAATTACACAGTGAATGGTCAGTATTTATCAAACGCACACAATCCTAGTTTCTATTTACCTAGCACAGGAACATTTACAATTTGTAACACAGTAGATGCTAGTGCATGCGGCAATTACATTTGTCATGACGTTGTGATCACTTCGATAAACAACAATTGTGAAGCAGCATTCACATATACCAATAGCGGTTATACCTATATCTTCACAAATACTTCTGCGGGTTATTACACCAGCGGTGAATGGGTGATCAATGGTCAGTCATACGGAACTTGGAGTCCACTTTATGTTACACTAGAACCAGGTACGGTATCAGAAGTGGAGCTACTTATCAATAATAGCTTGACTTCATGCTTCGACTCATATACCGAAGAAATCACAACGCCTGCCGCAGTGAGCGTTTGCGGATATGCTTTCGAAGATTTGAATTACAATGGCATTTTCGATGACGGAGAAACTCCTGTAGAAGGAATATCTATCTACGATAGTTTTGGTGTAGACTCAGTTTGGACCGATGCGAATGGATTCTACGAAATCCTCGTTTATCCTGGAGAATTTAATCTCTACGGAAATAGCTATTCAACTGGATACGCATTCATTGATGCCCCAGAATTCACATATGATGATTTAGGCGGAAACACCGACGAACTCTCAGGATGTAATTCTAACTGGCCAATGGAGCCATATGTCACTACTATTTGTGGTACGGCTTTCTTGGACATTAATCAAAACAATGTTATTGATAATAACGAGCAACCACTAAGTGGAGCGCAGATTATCTATAACATTTGGGTAAATCAAGAACAACAAGAACAGACCGTAGCTTACTCAAATGAGCAAGGGGAATACTGTATCACTATTCCCGCGGGATATCAGTACTTGAACGCACAGTATGTGACAGCATCTGGAGCTACAGCTGTAACCTATTTAGCAACTTCAAATTCGTATTACGAAAGCGGACAGACCTACACAGGAATCAATGCACCATTTTATTTCTTTGATAATGCAATTGAAGTAGGTATAAGTATTTCCACTTGGAACAATGCTACACCAGGCTTCAACGGGTATTATTACATCAGCTTGGAAAATGCGGGTAGTCTTGATGGCACCGTGAATGTCGTAGCTGATTTTGATAATGTACAAACCATCATTAGCGCTCAAGACATTGATGGAGTGGTAGGAGTGATCGACAACATCAATAGCACTGTAACTTGGAACGGTGTTAACGTAGAGGCCTTCGGTTATGCTGGGGCGTATGTCCATGTGATCAATGATGTGACACTTCCACTTGGTAACCTAGTATTTACATCAGCATCTGCATCTGTAACAAACGGAACAGATATCAATCTTGCAAATAACACTTCGAATATCACGCAAGTAGCAATTGGATCTTACGATCCAAACAACAAGTTGAATTTCCCTGCAGGTGATGGCCCACAAGGAAATATGCTTCCTTCAAATGATTACTTCACGTATATCATCAACTTCCAAAACACAGGAACAGCTGAGGCATATAATATTCGTGTAGAAGACCAACTTGATACAGATTTGGATTGGTCTACATTCGAAATGATCTACGCATCTCATGCCTACAACGTACAGATGACCGACGGTCACTTGACTTGGAACTTCCCAAACATCATGCTTCCAGATTCAACTACAAATGAACCAGAAAGTCATGGACATGTGATGTACCGTATCAAGCCTGTCGCAGATAAGCCAGTAGGAACTGTTTTTGAAAACACAGCTTACATCTATTTCGATTTCAATGAACCAATCATCACGAACACTGCTACAAATACGTTCGTAACGACAATCGGTGTGAATGAAGTAGCAGAGGCATCAGACTGGACAGTTTATCCAAATCCAGCGCAAGATGTTCTTTTCTTGAAATCAGAAAATTTAAGAGCAGGTTCTCAATTGCGTTTGTTTGACATGCAAGGAAGAATCGTTCAACAAGAATTGATCAATCAGAACGGAATTGCACAGGTGGAACTTAATTTAACATCTGGTCACTATGTTCTTGAAATTGTAAGTGCTAGCGACGTGTTCAGAACAAAATTGAGCATCAAGTAAGCTACTGACATATATCATATTAGAGCCCCGACGAAAGTCGGGGCTTTCTTTTTTGTATCTTTGTAGTAATGCAAGAAAGTGATGCGGCCGTTCTTTGTTGAAGTGTCAACCTCGTATTCTTGTCTTAAATATCATTTAATTTCAATTATTGCCAATGGCGACAGTTCAGTTTAACACAAAGGATCACCCATTCTTTGATGCATTGAAAAAGAAAGTAGACAACTACTTTAGCGAGCACAACATTAAGACAACCGGTAACTGGAGACTTTACAGTAAAACTACCGTTCTTTTCGCAGCGTTTTTCCTTCTTTACGCACTCCTAGTATTCTGGGTAAGCATGCCTATCTGGTTAGGAATTATTCTATGTATTGTTTTTGGTATTAACATCGCAGCAATCGGATTCAACGTAATGCACGATGGTGCACACGGAAGCTTCTCAAGCCGCGGTTGGGTCAACAACATCATGGGCTACTCGCTCAATATCATGGGTGGCGACGTCAACCTCTGGAAGATCAAGCACAACATGATTCACCATAGCTTCACTAACATCGATGGCTATGATGACGATATTGATATTCGTCCTTTCATGAGAACGACTACCATCCAACCAAAATTGAAGATGCACCGCTTTCAACACATCTATTCAATTGCATTGTATAGCTTGACTTATGCACTTTGGATTTTCTATTTTGATTTCAAGAAATACTTCAGCCGTAAAATTGGATTGACGCCAATTCGTAAGTTCAGCACCAGAGATCATATCATTTTCTGGGTAACTAAAATCGTTCACTTCATTTTCTTCTTCGGTCTTCCAATGTACACCGTTGGTGTATTGGCAACGATCATCGGATACCTCATCGTAGCTTTCGTTTGCGGAATCATTCTTTCTTATGTGTTCCAAATGGCGCACGTAATGGAGAACACAGAGTTCGTAGATCCAGTGGCTACAAATGGTAAAGTAGAAGATGAGTGGGCTGTTCACCAAATCAAGACTACAACAAACTTCGCAACGAAGAGCAGAGTGGTATCATGGTTTACTGGTGGATTGAACTACCAAGTAGAACACCACTTATTCCCAAGAATATCTCACATTCACTATCCCGAAGTGAATAAGCTTGTAAAGGAAACATGCGAGCAATTCGGAGTGAAATACAACGAGTATAAAACATTATTTCAAGCGTTGAAATCACACGTCAATCACTTGAAAACAGTCGGAACGATGTAAAACAACAAAGAGGGCCTTGGCCCTCTTTTTTTATGGAACATATTCCATTGCTCCTTCTAATATATAATTCATTTGATAGATATCGTCTGAATTCAATTTGAGTTTGCCTTTGAATGTGAGACGCTCATCTGTTTTGTAAGTGCGATGTTTTCCTGTAAATCTTAAATCTGCTACACTCTCAGGTCCGCCGCCGCCGCAGAAGTAACAGTTGGCGTAAGGGTATCTAGAAACCACATAAAAATTCTCGTCATAATCCACAGGGATCACATAGCCTGTGATATAAACTTCTTTTCCTTCAAATGCTTTCACTCCTGGACCGAAAGTAGGCTTCCAGAAATAAGAGTCGAGCTCCTGCACGTAGATCTGCTTGAATGTAACATCCGATAGCATTTTCCAAGTAATTTCATTTGGAGCATCATCCATCACCTGAGGAATCAATGACGATTGGCGTGTACGGTCCCAATCGAGGGCACGCTTTGCCTTTACTGGTGTGGTATCATCTTCATTCGATACAGTAATGTATCCGCTGAGCCCAATAGCCGCGACAACACCAGTAGCGAACAGAATAATATTCTTAAGCATTTGAAAGAGTTTTTGAAATATCCATTTTTAACGCGCGAAGTGCAGGCAACAATGACGCCAAAACACCAACGCCCAAAGTTACTGCTAACAATACCAACTCACTTGATGAAACACTCAAGTCGTTGATCTCATATTGAAAATTTTCTTTTAGTAAAGATGAAAGTGCTAGTAAGCCAATGCGGCTGAGTATGGTTCCTGTCACGAAGCCAATCATCACTAAAAGTAATCCCTCTTGCATAATCAAGGTAAACAAGGTTCCTCTAGATCCGCCCATTGTTCTGAGCAAAGCCAATTCATATTTACGTTCCTTCAATGAATTGTAAAGAGAAATAAATACACTCACAAAAGAGAGAATCATAATCAAAATTGCAATGGCCTTCAGTGTGTCCATGCCGAGTCCGAAGTTTTGACTCAAACGATTCATTTCAATAGCAGGGTCTGCCAATTGCATATTCGTATCACGAACGACGTTGGCAAGCATCATCGCCGCGAGCGGATTGCGTTTCTTGATGAGATAAGCGGTCATTTCTTGTGACGCTTCATGATCGTGAGCGTGCTCGTGATCATGTTCATCGCCTTCTACATGCACGTGCCCCTCTTCTCCGTGTGCTGGATTTTCTCCTTCATGCTCGTGCGCATGTTCGTCGCCTTCTTCATGAACATGCCCCGGCTCGCCGTGAGCAGGATTTTCCATTGTTGAATGTTCTTCTTCATCACCATGATCGTGAACAAGCCAGACAGATTCTACAGGAGTCAAGATCAAATTATCCAACGCAGAATTATTGGTCTCAAGAATTCCTACCACCACAAAAGGATGCTCGTGGTGATGCGCATCTTCTTCATTGTTTTGATTATCGAATCCGTGCATTGAAGTGAATTTATCTCCCACCTTCAAACCCGTTTCATCTGCTACACGCTTGCCTAAAGTGGCTTCGAAGGGTGCCGAGAACATGCGGCCTTCGCTCACTTTTGCATCATAATGTGCAGGGTATTTAAAAGTGGTGCCGACGATGCGCCATTTTTCATAATTATCGCCATAAGCCAGTGGAATAGCCTCTTTGACCATCGGGTTTTTTATCACTTTCTGTGCATCCGAAACTTTGATATTACCGGTAGGTGCATCAACGTGATAAACGTTAGCCAAAATCAATTGCATCGGACTTCCTTTTGCGCCAAGCACAAAGTCGATGTCTTTGATATTGCGATCAAATTTTTCAGTGACTTGTTTTTCTAAAAGTAGAAGAAGCGAAATCACGCCCACACCAAAGGCCAATAGCACAATGCTCAGCAAAGTATTCAGTGGCTTTACGCGAAGATTCGCCCAAGAAATTTTAATCAAGTTCATAGCGTAATCTGATTTGCGAAGTGATCTTTTAACCGTTGGTCGTGCGTCACAATGATAAGTGCCGCACCAGTTGCGTTTGCTTGTTCTTCAAGCAAACGAATCACCTCAGCAGCATTTTTATCATCTAAAGCACTCGTTGGCTCATCCGCTAAAATGACAGGAGGATTATTAATTACCGCTCTTGCAATCGCTGCACGTTGTGCCTCACCAACACTCAGTTGCGACGGGCGCTTCTTGGCTTTATCTGCAATGTTAAGGCGTGTCAAAAGCTCTTTCGCTTTTTTGCGATCTTGTTTGAGCCCCGTCAAATACTGCGGCATAATCAAGTTGTCCTCAACACTTAGCGATTCTACAAAATGAGCTGTCTGAAAAATAATTCCAATGTTCTTACCACGGAACTTGTCAAGGGCAGCCCCAGACATAATACTGGTATTTTTATCATTGATGCTAATCTCACCAGAGGTGGGCTGTAGCAGTCCTGCTAGCAAATGGAGCAGGGTTGTTTTTCCTTTTCCACTTTCTCCTAAAATCAACAACTTTTCATTCTTCCCACATGTTATAGTCGGGAATTGAAAGGACGGACCTGACGGATATTGGAAAGATATATTTTTCGCTAAAAGCATATGTTTTGCAACTGTAACCGCAAATATACTCCCACCTTTCGAGCACTAGTAACGATATTTGTACTTAAATACAGTTAAAAATGAATTTCAAACAGCGATTACTCAGATATGGCTTAGGAGTAGGCATCGGGTGTCTCTTGGTTTTTGTATTGTTCCCAAATTATGATTGGTTAGGATGGACCCCCGGAAAGCAACTGATGAAGCGTATTAGAGAGTCGACTTGGGTGAATACGGAATCAGGTAAATGCACAATGTCTTGTCTCAATAAGACTACAGCTGATTTTGATCAAGCGCGATTCAATGGAGAGATCAATTTTTCTATGAGCGATACCCACTCTAAGCCGCCGGTTTATGAATTGGAATATCAAGAATCCACTTACAGAATCGCTGTAGAGGACACCTTGATTACGTTAATAGAGGTGAAAAAATTGGGTCAGCCTAATTCGTGTAACTGCCCTTAAATTTCAAAACCCTATCTTTGTAATTCACCGAAGCGGAGGTTTATGAAAGAACAAATCCAACAACTTGCAAAGCATTATGCTCAAGAATTTATTGAGATAAGAAGGCATATTCACGCACATCCTGAGCTATCTTTTCAGGAAGTGGAAACCGCTGCTTTTGTAAGAAAGAAGTTGGATGCTTGGGGAATAGAATATACTGCCCAAGTTGGAGGAGAAGGTGTCGTTGCCATCATCAAAGGAAAAAATCCCGAGGCACGCGCGGTGGCCCTTCGAGGGGATATGGATGCTTTACCGATTGAGGAAAAAACGGGTGTCGATTATCAAAGTAAGAATAAAGGTGTCATGCACGCATGCGGACATGATGTGCATACTACTTGTCTATTAGGCGCCGCGAAGATTCTTAATGAATTGAAAGATCAGTGGAGTGGAACGCTGACTTTGGTATTTCAACCTGCCGAGGAAAAACTTCCCGGTGGTGCTTCTATCATGTTGAAAGAAGGTTTGTTTGCAAAAGAAAAGCCTCAGAAAATGCTTGCGCAACACGTGTTTCCAGAATTACCTGTGGGTAAAGTGGGCATCACACCGGGCGCATACATGGCGAGTTCTGATGAATTATATATTACGGTAAAAGGGAAGGGCGGCCATGGTGCAAAACCCGACCACGCCGTAGATCCTGTGCTCATTGCATCACACTTGGTCATCGCTCTGCAACAAGTGGTGTCGAGATGGTCGAACCCTATTACTCCAAGCGTATTGACCATTGGAAAAATGAATGCCAACGGTGCGACAAATGTTATTCCTTCAGAAGTATCAATGGAAGGAACCTTTAGAACATTTGATGAAAACTGGCGCAATGATGCACATCAGAGAATGATGGCACTTGCAAAAGGATTGGTGGAAGGAATGGGAGGTACAGTTGAATTCCGCGTGGAGCGCGGCTATCCCGTTGTTTACAATGACCCAGAAGTCACAGCAGTTTCAAGAAAAATTGCAGAAGATTATCTGGGAAAAGATAATGTGGTCACTTTAGAAAGAAGAGCTACGGCTGAAGATTTTGCATATTTCTCTCAAGTAGTTCCTGGTTGTTTTTATCGACTAGGAACGGCGTCAGAAAACGGCGACAATCGTTTTTCTGTTCACCATCCTCAATTCAACATCGATGAAAAAGCGATTGAATTGGGAATGGGATTAATGGCCTACATGGCCGTTGCCGAATAAACTTTAATTAGAAAAAATTATGTCGCTATTTTTCAAAGAAAATAGCACTCCCTTTACCTTAGGTGTAGAGGTGGAAGTGCAATTGCTTGATGCAACATCTTTGGAACTAACTCCGCGATCAATGGAGTTACTTTCTAAAGTCGAGCATCCACGCATCATCAAAGAAATGTTTCAAAGCACCGTTGAGCTTGTAACTGCTGTGTGTGAAAATGCGCATCAGGTCGAAGAGGATATTGAAACGTTGATTCAAAAAATTGAGGCTTGGGGAAATGAGAATGGAGTCGTATTCGCTTCAACAGGAACCCATCCCTTGGCGGATTACAATGATCGTCGAATTGTTCCCTCTGAGCGATATCAAGAATTGTTAGATAGAAATCAATTGCTCATTCGAAGAATGGCGGTCTACGGACTTCATGTACACGTCGCTATGCGCAATGGTGATGAGTGCATTCAATTCACTAATTTTTTTCTCAAACAATTACCTCTTCTAATAGCATTGAGTGCTAGCTCATGTTATTGGAATAAAGTAGACACTGGTCTTGCAGCCATTCGCCCTACGATGTATGAATCTCATCCTACTAGTGGTATGCCTTTTTTAGCAAAAGATTGGAAGGAGTTTGAAGATATGTATGAGCTTTTATTGAAAACAAAGTCTATCGAGAGCATGAAGGACATTTGGTGGGACATCCGCCCGAGTCCTGGCTATGGTACCATGGAAATACGTATTTGCGATGTGCCAGCAACAATGAAAGAGCTAAAGGCGATTACTGCACTTATTCATTTGATGGCTTTACACTTCGATCGCACAAAGCCTGCACTCGACAACAATGCTCCTGTAAGATGGATATTGCGGGAAAATAAATGGCGAGCCATTCGATTCGGGCTAGATGCTGAGGTGATCGATCACGATTCTCATGAAGTGGTTTCACTTAAATCTCAATTGAAAAATTGGCTGATAGAGACGCAAGATCTTTGCGAGGCATTAGGTTATCAGAAAGAGTTAAACACTTTAGAAGAGCTAATGCAAAAGGGTGTGAGCTCTGATCGCCAAAGAGAAGTTTATAAAATGACTGGTTCGCTTCAAGATGTTGTTGCACTCAACGTAAAAGAGTTCTCCCAACGAAAATTTTAATGCATAAATATTTATTTATGTTTTGCATAAAAAACATAAATAAAAATTCATGGTGTGCCTGTTGTTGTTTTGCATCAAAGAATTAATCAATGACGCGAATAACAATTGCAAAAGGTGATGGTATTGGTCCTGAAATCATGGACGCAACGTTGGCCATCCTCAAAGCAGCGAATGCTCAAATCGAAATCGATGAGATCGAGGTAGGAGAAAAAGTCTATCTATCAGGAAATACATCTGGTATCAGCGAAGAGTCTTGGGATGTCATTCGAAGAAACAAGGTTTTTTTGAAAGCCCCCATCACTACTCCTCAAGGAGGTGGTTATAAGAGCTTGAATGTCACCACTCGTAAGTTTCTAGGGCTATATTCAAATGTTCGCCCGTGTATGAGTTTGTCGCCGTTCGTGAGCACCAAACACCCGCTGATGGATGTTGTTATTGTCAGAGAAAATGAAGAGGATTTGTACGCAGGTATTGAACACCAGCAAACGGACGAAGTGGTACAGTGTCTCAAGTTAATCAGCAGACCTGGTTGCGAAAAAATTGTGCGTTATGCATTCGAATACGCACGCTTGTACAATCGAAAAAAAGTAACATGTTTTACCAAGGATAATATCATGAAGCAGACCGACGGTTTGTTTCATAAAGTATTCGATGAAATAGCAGCAGAGTATCCAGATATTGAAAACGAGCACTGGATCGTAGACATCGGTGCAGCGAAGTTGGCCGATACACCAGAAGCTTTTGACGTGATCGTGATGCCGAATCTCTATGGCGATATCCTTTCAGACGTTGCGGCTCAAATTGCGGGATCAGTAGGATTGGCGGGCTCTGCGAACATCGGCGAGGAATGCGCAATGTTTGAAGCAATTCACGGAAGTGCGCCAAGAAGAGCAGGACAAAACCTTGCAAATCCAAGCGGTTTATTACAAGGTGCCATCATGATGTTGAATCACATCGGTCAAAATGATGTAGCCGAAAAAATTCAGAATGCATGGCTTCGCACCATCGAAGATGGCTATCACACATACGATATCTTCAAAGAAGGTGTAAGCAAGGTGAAGTTGGGTACTACTGAGTTTGCTCAAGCGGTGATTGAACGATTGGGCCAGCAACCGCAACAACTCAAGTCTGTGAAATACGCGGCGAATGCAAAATTGAATTTGCCGAAATATGTTAGAAAGGCACCAGCACCGAAAGAGCTTCAAGGAGTGGATCTATTCGTGCATTGGACAGGAACAGATCCGAATGCGCTTGCAGAAGAAGTTTCAAAATGGAGTGATGGTGAAGTGAAGCTCTCGATGATTACCAATCGCGGAATCAAAGTATGGCCTGATGGATTTAAGGAAACCTATTGTACCGACCATTGGAGATGCAGATTTAAAGCAACCGATAAAACAATTACTCCAAAGAAAATTGTGCAACTGTTAGAGACAGCTAATGCAAATCAAATAGAGGTGGTGAAAACAGAGAATCTCTATGCATTCAATGGAGTGCCAGCTTTCTCTCTTGGACAAGGTCAATAAATAGAAAAGAACATGGATTTACAATTGATTAAAGGAACGTTTCAGAAAAATGAAGCGTGGGATCTGATCCAAAAAATGATTGGTTTGAAAATCCAATATCACGAAGATAAAATTCATTCTGAAATGAATGAAGAAGATATAAAGATGCGGGAAACCCGCATCAAACAACTCCAACAGGAGTTGGCAGCATTAAAGAAGCACCTCGACGGCATTGAAGGTCCAATTTCAATTTCATCCAATGTTGAGGTTTTGTAAACAGGTGTTTTTTTTGGTAAAGTGGTAGTTAAATCAAAAGGCCCAACGAATAGCAGCTAAACGTTGGGCCTTTTTGTATTTTTTACAAAAACTATCTTTTAGTTTCCGACTTCGCTCATGAATTTGATGCGCATTAATCTCAATGGCTCTTCTTCAAAATCACCATCAAAGTAAGTCATTGCTTCTTCGATGCTGTCTGTTTCGCTGTCCATGAAGTAGTCCATAATGTCTTGCTGTGAATCTTCATCTATTTCTTCATTAATGAAGTATTGAATATTGATTTTTGTTCCAGAAGAAACAATTGCTTCTAATTCATCCAACAACTCAGACATTCCTTTACCCAATCCCTTCGCGATATCAGGAAGAGGAATTCGCTTATCGATATTCTGAATAATTTGGACTTTATGTCCGCTCTTATTTACAGCACTTTTTACTACAAAGTCAATCGGACGCTCAATGTTGTTATCCTCTACGTAGCGTTGAATCAATGCGATGAAAGGCTGACCAAACTTCATTGATTTCCCTTTACCCACACCGCCGATATTGCTTAATTCATCGAGGGTAATAGGATACTGTGTAGCCATTTCCTCAAGCGCAGGATCTTGGAAAATAACATACGGTGGAATCTTCTTTTCTTTCGAAGTCTTTGCTCTTAACTCTTTGAGCAAATTGAACAATTGCTCATCGGCAGCGCCACCGCCTTGTTTTGGAATGAGCAATTCGCCATCCTCGTCTGTTTCGCCGATCTCTTCTTCTTTTACAAGAGTGAAAGATTCCGGCTTCTTCATGAATGCTTTTCCTTCATCGGTAAGCTTCAATGTTCCGTATGTTTCGATTTCTTTTCTGAGAAGACCGCGCACAAGCATTTGACGAATAATTGCATTCCAGAACTTCTCGTCGTGCTCTTTTCCTTCTCCAAAGTTTTCATTCAAATGACCTTTGTAAGTAGTCACTTCGGAGTTTTTCACCCCGCAAAGCACATTGCAAATGAATTTGCCTTTGTGCATTTCTTTGAATGACACGATGGTGTCGAGGATCAACTTCACATATTCTTTTCCTTCGAATTTCTCTTTTGGATTTCTGGAGTTATCGTCCATTCCAGCACCTTCGCCATTCACTTCATCCCATTCTTCACCGAAATAGTGAAGGAGATATTTTCTGCGGCTCATCGAAGTTTCAGCATATGCAATCACTTCTTGAAGAAGCTGCATTCCGATTTCTTGCTCAGCTACTGGTTTTCCTTGTAGAAATTTCTCTAATTTTTCAATGTCTTTCGGGCTGTAGAACGCTACGCAAACGCCTTCTCCACCATCTCTACCCGCTCTACCGGTTTCTTGATAGTAGCTTTCAAGTGATTTTGGAATATCATGGTGAATGACAAATCGTACGTCTGGTTTATCGATACCCATACCGAAGGCGATGGTTGCTACAATCACATCCACATCTTGCATCAAGAATTTATCTTGAACGCTGCTGCGTTGGTGACTGTCCATACCAGCATGGTATGGAAGAGCTTTGATTCCGTTTACTTGGAGCAATTCAGCAAGCTCTTCTGTTTTCTTACGAGAAAGACAATAGATGATTCCGCTTTTTCCAGAGTTTGCTTTGATGTACTGAATGATTCCTTTACCAACGTTATGCTTAGGGCGGATCTCATAATAGAGGTTTGCTCTATTGAAAGAAGCCTTGAATAGACGAGCGTCCATCATTCCCAGGTTCTTCTGGATATCTTGCTGCACCTTCGGCGTAGCGGTAGCTGTAAGCGCCATAATTGGCACATCAGCGATCTGATGAATGATTGGCTTTAAGCGGCGGTATTCAGGGCGGAAGTCGTGTCCCCATTCAGAAATACAGTGAGCTTCGTCAATTGCCACGAAAGAGATCTTAACGTTTCTCAAGAATTCTACATTCTCGTCTTTGTTAAGCGATTCTGGAGCGACATATAGAAGCTTTGTTTTTCCTGAAAGAATATCTGATTTTACCTGAGCAATTTCCGTCTTGTTGAGAGAAGAGTTGATTACGTGGGCTACACCGTCTTCATCCGAGAAGCCGCGCATAGCGTCCACTTGGTTTTTCATAAGAGCGATGAGAGGAGATACTACGATCGCAGTGCCATCAAGCATGAGTGCTGGGAGTTGATAGCATAGCGATTTACCACCACCAGTGGGCATGATAACGAATGTATCCTTGCCGTCTAGGATAGAATTAATTACACTTTCTTGGAGGCCTTTGAATTGGTCGAAACCAAAAAAATTCTTTAATGCCTCTCTCGGTGAAAGGTCAACTACTGTATTCATTTCGAATTACTTTACTGTAACGTTTCTAAATATAGGTAAATTTCTTGTCGATACCTTAAACGTTTAGAATGATTTCATCTGAAGGACTTCCCTTTTTGAAAGAGCACGTTGCTTTTTTCTAAAGGGACGCGAATATAACCACGAAGAAACGAGGTTACAAACTTTTTTGCAAGGTATATTTTATTCCTTTTTACAAGAATATATGCGAATAAGCATGTTTGTCGCATCTTTGCGCCCAAGGTGAAAAAAAGAAATGACATAATCGAAGCAGCGAAGCGCACCATCCGCATAGAAGCGGAAACCGTCGCTGCATTGGAGAATCAAATCGACGAATCTTTTGAAAAAGTCGTTAAAGCGATTTTGAAGTCAAAAGGTCGTCTGGTGGTCACTGGAATTGGTAAAAGTGCCAACATCGCTCAAAAGCTTGTTGCCACTTACAACAGCACAGGTCAGCCTGCGGTTTTCATGCATGCTGCTGATGCAATTCATGGTGATTTGGGAAATGTTCAGAAGTCAGATATCGTTCTCTGTATCTCTAAAAGCGGAGATTCTCCAGAGATCAAAGTCTTGGTACCATTGGTAAAAAGTATGGGCAATACCCTCGTAGGAATGGTTGCCAACCAAAATGGCTTTCTTGCGAAGCACAGTGATTTGATTTTAAAAACACCGATCGAAAAAGAAGCTTGTCCAAATAATCTTGCTCCTACCTCTAGCACCACTGCTCAATTAGCAATGGGTGATGCAGTTGCAGTTGCGTTGATGGAACAACGTGGTTTTAGTTCTCAAGATTTTGCGAAATACCATCCAGGCGGTGCTTTGGGCAAAAAGCTTTACACAAAAGTGGGCGATATTCTCAATACCGATGAAAAGCGAGAAGTATCTGCTGATACTCCCATCAAAGAAGTCATTATTGCAATCTCAAGAGGAAGAGCAGGAGCAGTGGCTGTGTTGGAAAAAGGTCAGTTAAAAGGAATCGTAACTGATGGTGATATCCGAAGAATGCTTGAAAAAAGCACCAATATTGGAAAGATCACCGCAAAAGATATCATGGCGAAATCGCCGAAAACAGTTGATGCGAATGCACTAGCTGTAGAAGCTTTCCACATGATGGAGAGTTTCAATATTACCCAAGTGGTAGTCACCAAAAACGACAAATACAAAGGAATCATTCACCTTCATGATATTTTGAAAGAAGGTATTTTTTAGTGAGCATAGAGCATGAGCGAGACGAAGGATATGTCTTTTTTAGAGCACTTAGAAGAACTACGCAAACGATTGTTTCGCGCAGTTCTTGGAGTGGTCATCGGTATTGTAGTGGTCGTGTCTTTTGATCAATTTATCATTGAAGAAGTGATCATGGGGCCACGTCGCCTCGACTTCGTTTCATATCGCATGTGGTGCGAACTTTCTGATTTCCTTGGTCTAGGAGATAAGTTGTGTTTCAAGGAAATGAACTTCTCCCTTCAAAGCACTACCATGGGGGGTAATTTCTCTGCATATTTATTAATTTGTATTGTAGGAGGTATTGTGGTCGCATTCCCTTGGATCATCTATCAACTCTGGTGTTTCATCAAACCAGGCCTCAATAAGAAAGAGATCAGCTCGGTGAATGGAATTGTCTTTTTTGTATCACTACTTTTCTTCACTGGTGTGTTGTTTGGCTACTTCATTCTCGCTCCTTTGTCAATTCAGTTCTTAGGAAATTTCCAATTTGGAGATGTACAAGTTCAGTCTACTGTTCTATCGTATTTAAAACTCACCACAAGCCTTGTATTAGGCACGGGGCTTATGTTTCAGCTGCCAATTCTCATTTATTTCTTAGCAAAATTGGGAATGGTTTCTTCTTCTTTTTTGAAGAAATATAGAAGGCATGCGTTTGTAGTGAATTTGATTATTGCGGCAATCATTACACCTCCAGATGTCACAAGTCAAATTCTAGTATCTCTACCAATCTTGCTCCTTTACGAAATCAGTATCTATGTAGCTGGTCGAGTAGAGAAATCCAAAGCGAAGTCTGCAATGGCCTAAATCCACGACTAAACCCATTTTTGGGTAGGGGATTTTGTCATGAAATGGTATTTTTTATGTCCAAACGGTCAGAAATATGGCTGATTGGTCGAAAAATCACATTAAAGAATCGATAAGGTTAAATGAATTTTTATATTTGGCCTCTTTTCAAAACCTATTACGTTTTAAAATAAAATAACATGAAGAAAATTTACTTGCTTGCTCTTGCTGTTAGTACTTCAGTTGTTGCTTCTGCTCAATTCAAGCAGAACCCTGCAACTCAAGGAAAGCTGCCTTATCGCAATCAGCCAACTACAACGGCTTATGATGCGAACGCTAACCGTGCTGAGATTTGGTCTGACGACTTCTCAAACTGTGACAACTGGGTAATCCAGAATGCTAACACTGATGCTGGTCTTACTCAGTACATTGCTGGTATCAATTTCGAATGTGGTACTGGTCTATTCCCAAATGGCCCTGCTGCAATCGATCCTATTGCATCTACTACTGCTGATAACGGTTTCATGATGGTTGACTCTGACGAATTCGGTGGTCCAACTCCTGGTACTTGGGAAGAAAACTGCTGGTTCCAGACTGCTAATCCAATTAATGTAACTGGTGAAACTTCACTTAGCTTACGTTTTGAAACATTCTACAGAATGTGGGATAATGGCTCAAGTGATGGAAATGAATACTGCTTGGTAGAAATTTCTACTGACGGTGTGACTTGGCCAGATCCAACTACATATGAAGTTTCTGAAAACACAACTCCTGGAACTGCACGTTTCGAATTGTGGCCTACTATGGAAACTCAAGATCCAGTAACTAACCCAACTGTTAAAGTCTTCAACTTCTCTTCACTTCTTGAAGGTGGTGATGTAACTAACATTTGGATTCGTTTCCGTTGGAAAGGTTACTATGGTTATGCTTGGATGGTGGATGACCTTAGCGTTTTCCAAACTCCAGACAACGACCTTACTTTAGGGAAGAACTGGGTTGGTGATATCATCAACGCTTATGAGTACCATGCAGTACCTTCTTCACAAGCTGGAGAAGTTCGTTTCGGTGCTGAGGTTGCTAACTTTGGTAACCTAGACCAAACTGCTACTGTAACTTTCGCAGTAGACGGTCAGACTTACGAAGTAACTGAGACTATCTTGGCTGGTACTATTGATACAGTTTGGACTGAGCCTTTCAACCTTCCAACTGCTCTTGGTTCTTATCAAGTTGATGTAACTCTTCCAGATGATGAAGATCCATCAGGTAACTCTGGTGTAAATGAATTCGACATTACTGAATTCGCTTACGGTCACAACTCAAACCTTGAATTGTTCCAACGTACATTCAACAGCGATCAGGACGTTGCTTTCGGTAACATCTACACGATCAATGCTGAAACTGAAGCAGGTGGATTGCTTGTTCTTTTTGGTGACGCATCTGATGTAGGACTTCAAGCTGAAGTTAGCATCTACGAAGTGTTGACAAACATTCAAGATCTTTCTCAAGTAGCAAACTCTGGAGTATTCACTGTAACTCAAGAAATGCTTGACCAAGGTGCTGCTGGTGAGTACACAAACCTTAGCTTCTTCCAATCAGGTGCTGCACTTTTGGAAGCTGGTAAGTCTTATATCGCTGAGATCCGTAAGTTCGAAAGCACTGAGCGTCTTTACATCGCTGCAAACCAGTATGATGATGACTTCGGTACAGTTAACTACGGTCCTTTCGGAACAGGTGGTGTTTCTAACTGGTTCACAGGATGGAACTTCACTCCAGCAGTTCGTGTAAACCTTGATCCAACAATCTCTGTAGAAGAAGTTTCTGCAGGTGATATCGTTGCTGCTCAGGTTTATCCAAACCCAGCTCAAGACAATGCAAACATTTCTTTCAACTTGTTGAATAGCTCAAACGTAAACGTTATCGTTCGTGATATCACTGGACGTATCGTTAGCACTGAAAACTTCGGTGTTCGTGGCGCTGGTTCAAACCAAGTGAGCGTGAATGTTAATGAATTGAATGCAGGTGTTTATAGCGTTTCTCTACAAGCAGGTAACAGCGTTGTTACTAGCCAACTAGTAGTTCGTTAATAGACCTCCTCTATAAAATGAAAGCCCCACTGGATTTCCAGTGGGGCTTTTTTTTGATCCTAGACTTTAATTATCTTCGCACCCCCAAAACAGATAACAACATGGCAACAACTACTGCCGACATTTCAAATGGTCTTTGTTTTAAAATGGAAGGCCACGTATGGAAAGTGATGGAATTCCTTCACGTGAAGCCAGGTAAAGGTCCTGCATTCGTACGTACTAAGCTTAAGAATCTTAACAATGGTAAAATCGTTGATCACACTTTTAACTCAGGTGTGAAAATCGACGTTGTAAGAATCGAAACACGAGAATATCAATTCTTGTACAAGGACGAAGCTGGATACAACTTCATGAACCTTGAAGATTTCGAGCAAATTGGAATTGAAGAGAAAATGATTTCAGCACCTCAGTTCTTGAAAGAAGGAATGAAGTGTATCGTTCTGTTCAACACAGAAGATGACACTCCAATGTCATGCGATCTTCCAAACTTCATTGAATGCGAAATCGTTTACACAGAACCAGGATTGAAAGGTGATACGGCTACAAATGCTATGAAACCTGCTAAATTGGATTGTGGAGTGGAAATTCGTGTACCTCTTTTCATCAATGAAAAAGATTGGGTAAAAGTGGATACTACCACAGGTCAATACCACGAGAGAATAAAGAAGTAATTCTTTTTATCACATATAGATCCCTCCAATATTTTTGGAGGGATTTTTTTTATCTAGCTTTTCACCAAAGCGAGGTTATTAAACATTTTTGTTTTTATTTAGTTTGTTCATTCCTATTCCCAAATTTGTTGCATGAGATTACCAGATGGATATACCTTGAAGCAGATAGCAGATATCATTGGTTGTTCTTTTGAAGGACCAGCTGATTTTCCTGTGCTAGGTATCAATGAAATTCACAAGGTGAAAGCAGGTGATCTCGTATTCGTAGATCATCCTAAGTATTATGATAAAGCGCTCAATAGCGCAGCTACGATAGTGCTCATCAACCAAAAGGTAGAGTGCCCAGAAGGCAAGGCACTCATTTTCTCTGAGGATCCATGTGGCGATTTCAATCGATTGAATAAGCACTTTTCACCATTCAATATGTCCATGTCTTCTCGAGGCACGAATATCAATATCGGTGAGGGAGCGCTCATTCATCCCAGTGTGATCATGGGGTCGAATATTTCAATAGGAGAAAATACCATCATCCATCCAGGTGTGGTTTTGTATGATAATATTCATATCGGGAAGAACTGTATCATCCATGCCAATTCTGTTCTTGGTGGAGATGCTTTCTACTACAAAAGCCGCCCAACAGGACGTGATAAGATGCACACCTGCGGTAGCGTTGAGATTGAAGATAATGTCGAAATCGGCGTTGGATGCGCTATCGACCGAGGCCTAACGGCCGACACACGAATAGGGGAAGGGACTAAAATTGACAATCACGTACATGTTGGTCATGATACTGTGATTGGGAAAAATTGTCTCTTTGCTGCACAAGTGGGAATTGCAGGATGCGTGGTGATTGAAGACCAAGTAATCGTATGGGGCCAAGTTGGAATAGCCTCAGGAATGACGATCGGAAAAGGTGCAGTAGTACTTGGACAAAGTGGAATCACCAAAGACTTGGAAGGAGGAAAGACGTACTTTGGTACTCCAGCAGAAGATGTAAAACACAAATACCGCGAACTCGCTCTCATCAGGAACCTTCCTGCATTGATAGAAAAATTAAAGTAATGGCAGAACTCAATAGGCTAGCCGCTAAGGTTAAACAAAGAGACTTTAAGTTGAATGCGCTCTTGGAAATTACCAAGGCCATCAACGCGAACCTGCCTATTGAAAGGCTCCTTGCAGAATACGAAAGAGTACTACGCGAGGAGTTGATGATAGAGAAGGTCATACTTTATACACGTGGTGAAAATTGGACGGCACTTCTTCAATTTGGAATGTCTGACACATTCTCCAGTGTAGTGACGGACGAGTCATTTTTCAAAACAAAAGAACTCACGATTTTATCAGGCACCTCATCCGAATCATTTGATATTGTTATTCCTGTTCACCAAGATGATAAGCCTATTGCATATCTGCTTGTTGGAGATGAAGGAGAACAAGAGGTGCGCATCAGTCCTGTGATTAAACACATGCGATTTATCGAAACATTGACGAATGTTTTGGTAGTGGCGATTGAAAATAAGAAACTCAGCCAAGAAAAACTTCGCCAAGAACGTGTGAAGAAAGAGCTAGAACTCGCAGCAGAAATGCAAGCAATTCTATTACCTCAATCTTTGCCGAAGACAGAGGAATACGAAGTCAGCGCAGTGTACAAAGCGCATCAGCAAGTGGGTGGTGATTATTACGACTTCATGGTGCTCAACGAAGATGAAGTGATGTTCTGCATGGCTGATGTATCAGGAAAAGGAGTCAGCGCAGCATTCCTGATGGCAAACTTTCAAGCCTACTTAAGATCTATTTTTTCCTATCACAAAGGAGATCTAAAAGATATCGTTGTAGAATTGAATGATCGGGTGATGCACAGTGCAATGGGTGAGAAGTATATTACACTTTTCCTAGCGACCTACAATAAAAAGACACGTCATTTGAAATACATCAATTGCGGACACAATCCACCGATTGTCGCAGATGAGAATAGATACACTCAACTTTTAAAGCTTGGTAGTATAGGATTGGGCATGTTTGAGGAACTGCCCAAGGTGGCAGTAGGTGAACTGATTCTGCAGCCGAACAGCATTGTGGTGTGTTATACAGATGGACTTGTAGAAACAGAAAACGATAAAGAAACAGAGTTCGGAGTGGAGCGATTGGAGCAAGTGATTCTATCACATTTTGACTCGAGTGTATCTTCACTAAATCGACAAATTGTCGAAGCAGTGAATAGCTACAAGGGAGCTATGCCTTTCATAGATGATCTAGCGATTCTTTCTTGCCGCTTCTTCTAGTGGCAACCAGTAGAGGTCAATAGCGACCATTACAGCGATGAAACCCCAAAAGGGTATGGATGCCTTATCAGTATCGAGATAGTTGTTCAGCACCCCGTGTATGAAGTAGGTGAGCAGTCCCATGAAGGAGATCAGCCCTAGTAGTCGCATCTCAAAGCTTTTTGTTCGGTAATAGAGCTTAAAGCCATAGTGACACACCATCAATAACAAAACCACCATCAGCGCCATTCCCATTACTCCTTGCTCACAGAGAGGGCCGAGATATTCAGAGTGTGCATTTCCTCCATCACCTGATTTTGTGGAAATAATCGTCAGATCTTCTGCTCGCTGAAATGGTGCATAGAAAAACTGATAAGTTCCAGGACCCCAGCCCATCACCGGTTTTTCTTTAAACATCTCAATTGCACAGTTCCATCGATTGAGACGTTCGAGGTTTGAAGCATCGGATGATACGTTTGAAATAGAGCTGACGTGCTCATCTAAATCATCCGAACTTTCTTGTTTGTTTGATTCTAAGGCGATTTGAATTTGCTCCCAGCTGAATAAGATAAGTATTGCACCTACCGCCCCAGTGATGATGAGTGTACTCAGCTTCACTCGTGTTTGCATGACAATCAAAACAACCGCGGCGCCAACCACAGAAACCCAGGCAGCACGGGTAAATGAAAGTACTAGTCCAACAGTGAGGATAAGAAATACCACCATTAGAAAACTGCGCTGAATCAAAGAGAGGTTTTTAAGAAAAAGAAACCCGAGAGCGATAGGAAAGTACATTGCGAGTACAGCGCCGTAACTCGTATGATCCTTGTACAATGGCTCCATCACCCAGTGGGCAGACTCCTTGTCAAATCCGAATTCAGCATGTCTTGTAACAGCATAAATGACTACACCGCACAACGGAATCATGTACAATACAAAAAAAGCTTTTGTATTAACTGCCTTTTGAAAGAGGTGAACTGCCAAGAAGTAGCATGATGCAATGAACCACATTTTGGTAATTACAAACTTCGCAGAAACAAGGGGCATCTGGCTTGTGATCGTTGACAATATCATCCATCCGAGGTAGATGTAGATGAAATAGGAAATGGGGTGAGTGAATATTTTTTTATCGATGCTTTTACCTGAAATTACTTTAAAGATAAAAATTAAAAGCATCCCGAAAAGGAGCGGTTCTGTCGGTAAATACATTCCCACACCACCAATTTTCATTTCTTCTAAATTGAGCGAAAGAGGCGTGAAAAAAACCACGATGTAGTACAGCCACTCGATTTTGAAGAACGCCGCCCACACTACCGCAAGTGCAGCAGGTAGAAGTGCTATGTAATAAAATTCAAGGTAAATGCAAATGGCAGTCATCACCAGGAATAAGCCCGATGAAAACCACAACCATTTTTGCATTGAAAGTGTATTCACTTAAATGAGGCCTTCTCGTTTGAACTTGGCAAACGTTTCCCAAATGAGTATGAATGCAACTACGAAAACAAAAGCTGATACAGTGCTCATTGCAACAATTAGCCAACGAATGGGATAAGCTTTTTTATCTGCTATCTGTGCAAAGTCAACAATATACTTTACTGGAAGGGTAGACCTTGAGTCGGCCTTGATCAAGTCACTTCTCTTTTTAAGGTGAGCTAGTTTTGTGTGCGTATTTACAAGACGTTCTTCTAAATCCGAATACTGTGCTCCATAGGAAGAAAGATAATCCATGTCAGCCTTAAGTTTAGCTGCACGCTCTGGAAAGCCCATAGCAACTGCTCTTCCGTACATTTCTGTTAAAGCGGCAATTTGGTTGTGATAGCTGTAAATTCCTTTTTGTTGGAGCTTTTGTAAAGAATCATTTACCGTTTGTACCTCTTGCTCCATGTCAGCGATAGATTCTTCGGCGATTTGCACGGCTTTTAAAGAACGGGCGCGTCTCATTTGCACGTTGATCGTATCTGCCAGAATAGCGATGTCATTGGCAATATTTTTCGCGCGCTCTGGATCGGTGTCAAGAACACTCACTGTTACAGAACCGAATCGTGTCATCTTTGATTCTACATTATCAGCATATTCCAAAGCGATGTAAGTCTTGGCGCCAGGAGCGTCTTTGGGAATGTCATACACAGTCCAAAGATCGTATTTGTCGACGATCATAGTTCTGAGCTCATCAGAATTTAAAAGTTGTAAAAGTTTTTCAGAATCTTCTTCATCTCCTAACTCTGCAAGGTCATTATCAGATGATTCATAAAGTTGAGCCCCCACAGAATAAGAGGGAGACGCAAACATCGTAACGGTGCTTTTATATTTTGGTTGGATGAGATAAGAAGCGCCGGCCGAAATGATAGCAGCTGCCAACACCACGAGGATGATAGTTTTTCTCCAACGATAAAGAAGTACAATGATGTTTGAAGACTCAAGTGAGGCAGAGCCTGTGTTTTCTGATGACATAAACGATGAAAGGTTTTGTGCAAAGGTAGGGCGTAAGCACTAATCTTTGGATTTCATCACTTGAAGGAAATTTTGGATGCTGAGCATCTTGGTCAAGGAGGCAATCACCAAACTAATACTTACAAAAATGAGCGCCCATAACGTCCAAGGTAGTTGAATTATTGCATTATCGCTTAGTTGGCTGTAAATCAGTGCTGAAAGGGCAAGAGTGGGCAGGCTAAACCAGATGGTCTCTTTCAATTGGCTTCGCAATGAAACTTGGAAATCTTTACGCACCCAAATGACCTGCACTATAAGAATAAAGAGCTGAGTAATTGCATTCGCTTGACCACATGCAATCGCACCTTTACTCGGAATAAATATCAGGTTGAATATGATATTAATAAGCAGGCCAGCAATCATGAGGTAGGTGAGTTCTTTGATTTTTCCAGCAGCGGTAAGGAGGGTTCCATAAATATACTGCATCGAAAAAGCGAAGCATCCCAGCATGAGCCATTGAAATGATTCAACGCTTTCATCAGACAATGTGGTGTAGAAGTTTGGTAAAACATTTTTAGCGAAAACAATTGCTCCTGAAACGAAAATCCAGGTAGCAACAAAAAGCTGACGGTGGGACAGCGAGAGAATTTCGTGAATTGGATTTTTTTCAGAAACCATTCTAGAAAAAATGGGGAGCAACAAACCTGCGAACAAGTAAGAAATCATATTGTACGCTTCAAAAAAACGAAACCCTTGAGCGTAGTGTCCTGCTTGATCGGCAGTGGTCATACGTTCCAAAATGACTGAGTCTGCACGGTATATGACCATCCCGAGAATTGAAAATATAGCGAAGGGTATGCTTTGCTTTAGTATGGTAATCTTGGTGGAAAAAGGAGTTTTCCATTGCAATTGAGGAGAATGCTTGAATACCCAGTAACCCGCCATTATTGCGGTGATGAAGTATGCGATTGTTTGACCAAGTATGAGCCATTCAATTTGAAAGGGGCCAAGCCCATGTGGTGCCCAGAGTAAATATCCGAATCCAATGATGAGCAGTCCTCTATCGAGAACACTGATGATGCTATCCTTGCTGAATAAGTGAAGACCCGCAAGATTCGACCTAAAGAAGAGAACCGCCATTGCGAGAACTTGATTGAACGCAAGCGCGAATAGCCAAAGTAATTGACTGGATGAATAGTTAAAGAAATACCCGACAATCGAAACAAGAAGGATGTAGACAAGCGCAAGAAAAATTCGAATTTGAATGATTGCTGGAATAACCTGAGAAATCTCTAGTTTTTGTGCCACCTTTCTCGTATTCCAATTGGTTATTCCCAAATCGAGCACCATGTTGAAAATGAAAGAAAGATTGATAAGAGCGAAGTATGAGCCGTACTGAGCTGCTCCTACTTGATTTTGGATACTTAATTCAATTCCAAGAACGTAAAAAGGCTTTATCAGCAGGTTGAGGCCCACCAAAAGGATGAGATTGCTGACAAAAGTCTTTTTCATAATGCCTAATTGGCGGGCAATTTAGAGAAGATATACTTTATTTTAATGATTACTTTTTTTTAAGCGGTTTTCGTGTTTACTTTTGCGCCCGAAAATTTAAACCCGAACGCATGTCGCAAAATATTGGTAAAGTAGTTCAAATCATCGGTCCTGTTGTGGACATTTCATTCCAAGCCGGTGAGAAATTACCTAACATCCTCGATGCATTGGTTGCAAAGAAGCCGGATGGTCAAGAGCTTATCCTCGAGTGTCAACAGCACATCGGAGAAGATACTGTTCGTGCAATCGCAATGGATGCAACAGAAGGTTTGCAGCGCGGCGCTGAAGTAATCTCTACTGGTCGTGGTATCACTATGCCAATTGGAGATAAAATCAAGGGTCGTTTGTTCAACGTAGTAGGTACTGCTATCGATGGTATCGCTGACGTGGACAATTCAGACGGAAATCCGATTCACCGCCTACCTCCAAAGTATGAGGATCTTTCTACTTCTACAGAAATCCTTTTCACAGGTATTAAGGTTATCGACTTGATTGAGCCTTATGCAAAGGGTGGTAAAATTGGATTGTTCGGTGGTGCCGGTGTAGGTAAGACCGTATTGATCCAAGAATTGATCAACAACATCGCGAAGGCTTATGATGGTCTTTCTGTATTTGCTGGTGTTGGTGAGCGTACTCGTGAAGGAAATGACCTTCTTCGTGAAATGATCGAAGCAGGAATTATCAAATATGGTGAAGAGTTCAACAAAGGAATGCACAAAGGTGACTGGGACGTGAGCAAGGTGGATCCAAAAGAATTGGAGAAATCTCAAGCGACATTCGTATTCGGTCAGATGAATGAGCCTCCTGGAGCACGTGCTCGTGTCGCACTTTCTGGTCTTACAGTAGCGGAATACTTCCGTGATGGAGATGAGAAGTCTGGTGGTCGTGATATCCTTTTCTTCATCGACAATATCTTCCGTTTCACTCAAGCAGGTTCAGAGGTATCGGCTCTTCTAGGTCGTATGCCATCTGCGGTAGGTTACCAACCTACTCTTGCTACTGAAATGGGTGTGATGCAGGAGCGTATTACTTCTACAAAGCGTGGTTCTATCACATCAGTACAGGCCGTTTACGTACCTGCAGATGACTTGACTGACCCTGCTCCAGCTACAACATTCGCTCACTTGGATGCTACTACAGTATTGAGCCGTAAGATTGCTGAGCTTGGTATCTACCCTTCAGTTGACCCATTGGATTCTACTTCACGTATCCTAACTCCACAAATCGTGGGCGAAGAGCACTACAAGTGTGCTCAGCGTGTGAAAGGAATTCTTCAGCGTTATAAGGAACTTCAAGATATCATCGCCATCCTTGGTATGGACGAATTATCTGAAGATGATAAGCTTTCTGTATTCCGCGCACGTAAAGTGCAGCGTTTCTTGTCACAGCCTTTCCACGTAGCTGAACAGTTCACTGGTGTACCTGGTGTGCTTGTATCAATCGAGGAAACAATCAAAGGATTCAACATGATCCTTGATGGTCACTGTGATGAGTATCCAGAAGCAGCTTTCAACTTGAAAGGTTCTATCGAAGAAGCGATGGAAGCTGGTAAGAAAATGTTGGAAGAAGCGAAAAACAAATAATAGTTCAAGCAAATGAACGTAGAAATTATATCACCTGAATCTACACTTTTCGAAGGAAAGGCGTCATTCGTTTACCTTCCTGGTAGCGACGGAAGCCTTGGTGTGATGAATAATCACGCTCCACTTATTACTTCTTTGAAAAAAGGAACTGTAAGAGTAAAAGAGGAGTCGGGTAAAGAGTTGAAGTTTGAAGTAAAAGGCGGTACCGTAGAGGTATTCAATAATAAGATTATCATCCTAGCGGAGTAATCTCACTTCAAACAAATGAAACAAAGGCCGAGCATATTCGTATATGCTCGGCCTTTCTTTTTGAATCATTTCCACCCTTAAATGATTTAGCAAGGATGATGTCTGAGTTAACATGAGGGTGAAAGACCAATGGAATGGTACTAAACGCAACTTAAGTAGCTGTTTTCGAGTCTATGGAGGTATATTTGTAGGCCTGATCAGCACACCCTTGTGATATGAATTTTGTAAAAATCGTTTTTTCGGTAATGTCTATTGCCCTGAGCCTACTTGCTCATGGCCAAGGAGCCTCGCCCACAAAGGGAAAGGACTTCTGGTTAGGCTTTATGAAAAATCACGAAGTCACGACCGGTGAATCCCTTGACATTTTCGTTGTTTCTGATCAGCCAACCAGTGGTACCATTGATATAAATGGCCAAGGTTGGTCGCAGTCTTTTAACGTTATTCCTAATGTTGTCACAACAGTGACGATACCAAACAATATTGCAGAGGTATATTCATCCGGGGTTGTTGAGAGCAAAGGGATTCATATCACAACGCAAGATACCGTTGCAGTTTTTGCAATCAATTTCAGCCCTTACACTGCCGATGCATCAAAAGTTTTGCCTACCCCCACTTTAGGAACCAATTATGTCATTGCAAGCTACGCAGGCTTTTCTCCATGGGATTCAGAAGCATTGATCGTTGCTACAGAGGATAATACAGAAATTGAGATTATTACTTCGGCAAACGTCCTGGGATTGGATGACGACGATGATGATGATTTCATCATTACTTTGAATGCAGGAGAGTGCTATCAACTTATTGCTGATCCAGGAGGCGATTTAACAGGTACTGTTATCAAAGCTACAGAACAAAGCGGAAGTTGTAGACCATTCGCTGTTTTTTCAGGAGCGGGTTGCGCTAATATTCCAAGTGGCTGTAGCAATTGTGATCACATCTTCGAACAAAATCTACCCATAGAATCTTGGGGTACTGAATATTTTGTTTCTCCTCTAGTCTTTCCTCTTTCACCTCTTACTACCGAAATAGCCCCAAGCTATTCGTATAGAATCCTCGCGCAAGAAGATGGAACGACGATCTCGATTGATGGCATTGCATCTATATCACTTAATGCTGGGCAGTTTCAAGAATACAACAACCAAACGAGCGCGCACTGTATTAATTCGGATAAAAGAATTTGCGTCATTCAATATATGGAAGGGTTTACTTGTGCCGGCAACGGTGATCCTTCAATGTTGATTCTTGATGATGCTGAGAAAAAAATTACAGATATCACATTCTCAACCGTCAACAGTAATATTATCACCAGCCATTACTTGAATGTTATTGTAAGAACAGAGGATATCTCAACGGTAATGTTTGACGGCGTCCCAATCAGCCCAACGTCATTTCAGACATTCCCAAATTGCGCCTCTCACATGTGGGTTGGATTCCCTGTTTCAGAAGGCAGTCATAATTTATTCGCTCCAAATGGTGTGAATGGATATGTTTATGGAAATGGAGATTCCGAGTCTTATGCATACTCAGTTGGCTCATTCAAACCTGAACCTCCCATTATTTTTGAGGATGCCATTTGTGCAAACAATGAAGTTAACTTAACCGTTTCAAATACTTTTTTTGATCCCCAGTGGTTCAATATTCAAGATATGAATAACCCTGTCCATTCGGGTTACGTTCTTAATTTACCCGCACCTGTTTCAAGTGCGATCTACGTTGCGGTTGCGAATGAAAACATTAGCGGTTGCCCTCAAGAATTTTTCTACAGTGTAGAAGATGTAACATCTCCTTCCTTCGAACTAGAGCCAGGAAATACAAGCATTTGCTTGCATGAAAGTGTGCAGCTGAATGTAATTCCAGCAACTCCAACGGCAACTTACAACTATGCATGGTCTCCGAGCTTAGGCTTAAGTGATCCAACGATTGCCAATCCAATAGCGACTCCATATTCAACGACAACCTACAGTGTTACCATTTCAACCCCTACGGGATGTGCATCAAGCACACAATCGGTGACCATAACAGTTACTCCTGGAAATATTTCAAGTCTTGAAGTGACTTCTGACAACCCTTTCATCTGTGATGGAGAAGAAGTACAAATTGATACAGACATAGAAGCGGTAGTATGGTCGGATAATTTTGATCCAAATATTTCATTAGGCGATTGGACGAGCATCCTCAACGGCACGGCCAGCGCGGCTTGTGGCTCCGTCTCTGGAACTGCACTTTACTTTAATGGAACAGGAGAAAGAAGCGCCACTACCTTACCGCTTGATGTATCAAATGGTGGTACGATTTATTTCTCAATAAAAATTGCAGATGGTCTCGCACCATGCGATAACGCAGAACCCGGAGATAATGTGGTTCTGAGATATTCTACTGATGGTGGAGTAACATTCCCAGCTGCCAATACAATCGTTACACTGTACGAATCAGCTTATCCAGAATTCACTCAAATGGAAGTGGAGATACCGGCAGGCGCACAAACCTCTGCTACCTATTTCAAGTGGATGCAAGTGGGCTCTTGGGTGGGGAATCAGGATAACTGGTCGCTAGATGAGGTCTTTGTTGGTACTTATAACAGCGCGAATTTTACTTTGAATTGGTCGAATACTGCGAGCTTGGATATTACCGATATAGAACATCCAATTGCCTCGCCGAGTCAATCTACCACCTATGTGTTAGATCTTACAGACAATCAATCAGGTTGTATTTACACGGATTCTATCCAAGTAATCATTCCAAATCCATTCGATCTTGTATTTGAAGATACACTTATCATTTGCGACCAAGCACAAGCAACATTGGATGTGCATCCAGATGTGGCGGGAAGCTTTGATTACAATTGGAATTCAACGAATGGAGAATTGGTGAATTCACCCATACCACAACCAGTCATCGATCCCACAACTAGCGGATTGTACACTGTAGTAGTGACATCACCTGAAGGGTGCGAAAAATCTGCTTCTATCGAGGTAATCGTTTCAGAAGTTTCTTCTATTCTAATTGAAGAAATATCAGATCCACATTGTCCAGACGAAAGCATTCAATTACAAGCAACATTAGTAGGCAATGCTGCACAAGCTACTATTGAGTGGACATCTACTGAACCAATTGTTGGTGCGATTAACACACTTACAGCAGAAGCTACGCCAACGCAAACAGCGGATTATACGATTACAGTGGAGGATATAAACTCTGGTTGTGTTTACTCGGACTCACAAACAATAACGATTCTTCAAATACCCGAAGTAGTTGTCGATTTGGCCAGTGTTAGCGGCTGTATTGTGCAAGGCACTCCAATAAATGCAAGTTCTAGTTTTGTCGGTAATCTTCAATGGGAGTGGGCTCCAAGCAGTTTCGTTTCGAGTAGCAATACAGCTTCCACTACGATTGAAACACAGGCATCAGGAGATTTGACTGTTACTGCTACGAACGATGCAGGTTGCAGTGCGCAGGTAACGGTGCCAATTGAAGTAATTGGTGAAATCACAGACTTGGGTGCAGATATTGACATTTGCGAAGGAGAAACAACTTTACTCGATACAGGCTGGCCGAACGATTATTCGGTTCAGTGGAGCCATGGCCCAACGACTAGTGCTGTAACAGTTAGTGCATCTGGTATTTATCATGTGGATGTAGTGGGCCCCAATGGCTGTATATCTTCTGATGACATCGAGGTTACAGTGCACGCTCAACCTTTTGTAGATCTTGGCGAAGACATGGCTTTATGCGATGGTGATAGTTACTTGCTCACAGCAGGAATTGATCCAACCGTTAGTTATGTTTGGTCAACGGGAGCTACAGGAAACAGCATTACAATTACCCAACCGAATGATTATTCGGTTATCGCTACAAATGGCTTCTGTCAGGCAACAGACGATGTCACATTCTTCTTTAATCCACTACCTGAAGATCCATTTACAACAGAAGAAATAGATTTTTGCTTTGAACTTCCTCCGTATCTGTACCGCATAGATCCTGCTATTCCAGGCGCGACCTATGTTTGGAGCGATGGTTCCTCGGGCGAGTTCTACTCTGCTTCGACTGCTGGATACTATAGCGTTGAAGTTACCACTGATGGAGGGTGTACAAGTATGTTTGATCTTACTATCAATGAGGTTTGTCCAGGTGCCATTTTCGCACCCAATGCATTCACACCAGATGGTGATGGGGTAAATGATGTGTGGCTGGTTCAAGGCGTCAATATCGTTTCCTATGAACTACTCATTTGGAATAAATGGGGTGAGCGCATTTTTGAAACGAAATCAATGGACCGCCCTTGGCTTGGTCAAAGAAAGGATGGCGATCAATATGTAGAGGCAGGCGTATATCCTTACCGCATCATTTACACTATTGATGAAGGTGAGAAAGGAGTTTCTGAACCCATTGAGATCATGGGTCAAGTAATGCTTATTCGTTAATTTCGATAAAGCGTTTTACGTCTCTCACCAATCCGAATACTACTAGCGTATCGCTTTCGTAAATCACGGTTTCAGACTTCGGTACACCGATGATATGTTCTTCAATATCAATTTCACCATCATCAGTATCTTTCATTTCATAAGCTCGCTTAAGCGTAATCAATGTTAAACCGTATTTGTCGCGAAGTCCAATGTCTTCAAGTGTGCGGTTAGCAACGCCTTTAGGACATTTGATTTCAGCAATTTCATATTCGTCAGGCAAACGAAGAAACGCGGTAATACTTGGGTTTAAAAGACGTTCAGCAACGATGGTTGCGACTTCACTTTCTGGAGAAAGGATTTCTTGAACACCGATTTTCTCGAGAATTCTAGTTTGAGTTTCACCACTCGCACGCGCAATAACGCGTGGAATACCCATGTCAATTAAGTTGATAGCAGTAAGAACCGTTGCTTCGAAGTTTTCACCAATAGCAATAATCACCGCTTTCATCTCGTGAATGCGATTGGCCTCCAATGCTTTTTTATCGGTGCTGTCTAATGAAACTGCCAGCGATACAGAATCCTTAATGTCTTCAATTTTCTCCTCATCTACATCGAATGCATATACTTCTGCACCTTGTGCAGCAAGGCGTTGACAGATTTCTCTACCGTATCTACCTGCTCCGATAACTGCGTACTTCTTTGGCATACTGCTTTAATTGATAGAACAAATGTATGATGAATGGTTACTTAGACAAAAGCTCTTGTAAAGCGATTCCAAAATGATAGATGTCCTCGAAGCTATTGTACATAGGCACCGGCGCCATTCTAATCACATTTGGTTCTCTCCAATCTACCACAATTCCGCGCTCCGCGAGATCTTTTACAATCTGCTTGGTAGCACCATTGACGACGGTAGATAGTTGACATCCACGTTGTGCAGGATCGCTCGGTGTTAGGATTTCTAACTTTCTTGAAACATGTTTTTGAACTTCATGAATCGTGAATTCGAGATATGCTGTGAGTTTCAAAGATTTTTCTCGGAGTGCAGGCATTGTAGCCTTTTCATGTAAATCAAGAGCCGCTTTGTGCGCAGCCATACTCAATACAGGAGCGTTGCTCATCTGCCAAGCCTCTGCAGACTCTATTGGATCAAATCCTGGCTGCATTTGAAAGCGTGTAGTTTTATTGTGACCCCACCATCCGGCTAATCGAATGAGTTCTTTATTCGAATGATGTTTTTCATGAACAAAGGCTCCAGAAACGCTTCCAGGCCCACTGTTTAGATATTTGTAGGTACACCAGCATGCAAAGTCTACATCATGATCATGCAATGTGAGAGGCACATTTCCCGCGGCATGTGCTAAATCGAAACCTACCTTTGCTCCAACAGAGTGACCTGCTTTCGTAATAGTTTCAATGTCGAAGAATTGTCCAGTGAAATAGTTAACAGCACCAAAACAGACCACTGCTAATTCATCTCCGAGTTCATTAATTTTTGCAACGATATCTTCCGTGCGGAGATTTACTTCTCCTGCACGAGGTGCCATCTCGACAAGCACATCAGATGGATCAAAACCGTGAAGGCGAGCTTGCGACTCAAACGCATAGTGATCCGATGGAAATGGCTTTGCCTCAAATAAAATTTTAATGCGCTTTCCTTGAGGTCGGTAAAATGAAATCAAGAGTAAGTGAAGATTCACCGTAAGTTGATTCATGACTACGACCTCTGATTCCTTGGCACCTACGAGGTGCGCGCTTCCTTTTGAGAAAAATTCATGGTAGCTATACCACGGGCGCTGCGCTAAAAAGTGTCCTTCTACTCCATACTTAGCCCAATCATTCAGTTCTTGAAGAATAGAATCTTTGGTGCTTTTGGGTTGAAGACCGAGAGAGTTTCCGGTGAAGTAGAGCAAATCTTTTCCGTTGTGTTGCGGAAAAAGAAACTCATTTCTAAAGGAGCGCAAAGGGTCTGTATAGTCCATTTGCTGCGCAAACTCAAGCGTGCGTTCGAAGGATGTCATAATAGCGTCAAATATTGGCAACGAATATACAGTGTATGATTGGAATGAAGACCGTGGAGCCTTTCCAAACGTATCTTTGACTCCTATAAAATTACATTCTGTGAATACTTCAAAATCGCAAGCATTATTTGAGAAGGCAAAGACCTTTTTTCCGGGGGGAGTAAATTCTCCTGTTCGTGCGTTTAAATCGGTTGGTGGAACGCCTATTTTCTTTGAAAGAGGCGAGGGCGCTTATGTTTGGGATGAAGATGGAAACAAGTTTTTAGATTTCTGTTGCTCTTGGGGACCACTCATTCTAGGTCACACACATCCGAGAGTTGTAAAAGCGGTGCAAGATCAAGTAGCAAAGGGTTCGAGTTTTGGCGCACCTACACGTTTGGAAAATGAACTTGCAGAGTTGATCCTCACAAATCATCCATACGTTGAAAAAATTCGATTTGTAAGTAGCGGAACGGAGGCAGCAATGAGTGCCATTCGATTAGCAAGAGGATATACCGGAAGAGATAAGATCATCAAGTTTGAGGGATGCTATCACGGACACGTAGATAGCCTTCTCGTAAAAGCAGGCAGTGGATTAGCAACCCTCGGAACGAGCAGCTCTGCGGGCATTCCAGAGTCTTATGTGAAAGAGACCATTGTATTGCCATTGAATGATAAAGACGCTGTTGAAGAGGCTGTAAAAATGTTTAAAGACCAAATCGCTGTTATCGCGATTGAGCCCATACCAGCCAACAATGGTCTACTCCTTCAAGAAGGCGACTTCCTTCGCTTTTTGAGAGAAGTTTGTACTCGCGAAGGCATTGTGCTTTTGTTTGATGAAGTGATCTCAGGCTTCAGAGTAGGCTTCACGGGTGCAAGTGGCTACTATGATATTCAACCAGATGTTATTGCTTTTGGAAAAATTATTGGTGGTGGTCTGCCGGTTGGAGCATATGCGTCTAGCGCAGAGATCATGAGCAAAGTAGCACCTGACGGTCCCGTATATCAAGCGGGAACGCTTTCTGGAAACCCAGTAGCGATGTCAGCAGGAATCGCACAACTTTCAGAGTGTCTTCGTCCTGGTTTTTATGAAGAGCTAAAGTCCAAGGCAGATTTCTTCGTTCAATCCATCATGTCTCATGTGCAAGAGAAAGGATACAAGTTCAAAATCTTCAATGTGGGAAGCATTTTCTGGGTTTCTTTTTCAGATAAAAAATCGATTCGAAGAATGGATGAGATTGAGGAAGGCGGAATGAAATTGTTTGCCCCATTCCACAAATCTCTTTTGGAGAAAGGTGTGTATCTCGGTCCAAGTGGATATGAAGTAGGATTCATCTCAGCAGCGCATACAATGGCTGATTTAGAGTTCGCTTCGAATGCTTTCAAAACTTCATTAGATGAGGTTTTTGCATAAAATAAATGCGAGGATATAGATGATGTACGCTCCGTCAATCAAGAAGGTGGTTCGAGGTTCTTTCCATCGATTCCATAAAAATTGAATGACTAAAACATAGAGTGTTGCCGCGAAAATGGCGAGGCCATGTGAGAGAAAGTGATACGCGTATATTCCAAAACCAGTTAGAATAATCAAAAGTGTTTCATTTAGATGAAACACTTTTTTTATGCCTGAAAGGCTCGCCAGCGTTAGCAATGAACCCCTTTCCCTAGCCGCATCTTTTAAGTCGTACAACAAAGAAAGGCAGTAAGTTAAAACGAGTACGTTAATCGCTTGAGGTCCTACCGAATGATCGTTCGGTATAAAAAATGGATTTTGATCAAAGGGAAGAACTGAGGTGTTAATTGTCCAACAAAGAGCTATCGAAAAGGGTTTAAGGTAAATTCTTTTTCTTAAGCTAAAATTACCAAAGCCTCGATAGGTAATGACTATCAGTGCATTAATAGAGATCAGAACCCACTGTTCTTTAGAGAATGATATCGTAAAAGCGGAAGCAGCAAGGGCACTGGAAATATTAAGGATCCACCAAATTTTCTTTTGGTGAGGAAGAACTTCTGAAGCGCGAATGAAGCTGTAGGCAAGGAATGTACTAGCGAAAACAAAACCAATCACATCAAGCTTTTCTGTTTCAAATGAAGCAAGCAAAGCTGTGATGGTGGCTAAAAAGAGAGAGTTTACAAATAGTACATATGATCTCATTTTGTGATAAAGTAAACGATCACTCCCAAGGAGGATCCGGCCATTCCACCGAGAAATGCCGTGATTAATTTCTTCGTTCTGGCGGGAGGTTCGTAGCCATCAGCATAAATATCATTGTATTTATAATTGGCATTCGACATCGTGCTTTCTCTAATCTTTACCTTGCCAATAAACTGTGTGAGCATGTAAACGATAGGAGGGCCCACAGCAGTGAAATAACCATCTTTACCGAGATAAGCAATAGTACCGCATGCAACAAATCCAATCAGTGCGATGTGACGGCCTTTGAAATTTGCACGCCCATCATGCTGTCCTGCAAGGAATGCGCGCATTTGAGTCACGTCATAAATATTGTCGCCGAAAAGAGTGTCGAGTTGATAAAGAATAATCTCAGGTTGTCCACTCTTAGTGTAGCTGAAAACCTCGCCAATATTGGATTCGCGGTGCTTCACTTTTCCGTTTTTCTTGGTGATGTCATAGGAGATCACAAAGCCCGTATCAGCAGTGATTTTGCAGTCCACTTCGTAACCATTCATCAATAGAATCTTATCCTGCGCAACGATGTGGCTTGAAAATAATACAACCAATAAGATAAACACAATGCGCATAGACTTGAAACTTGATGTTCCAAACCTAAGACAAAAATTTTAACGAACCGGCATTGCGAGTGCAGCAATGTGAATACTAGCTTTTGATTTTTGCTTAATAGTGTTCACACATGCCTCGATAGTAGCGCCTGTTGTGATCACATCATCGACGATTAGAATATGATGGTGATTTTCTAAAAGCTCAGCATGAAATGTGAAAATTTCATCGACATTTTTCCATCGATCTATTCTACTTTTTTTGGTTTGTGTTTGTGTATACTCATTGCGTTTGAGGGCATGACGATACACCGGAATCCGCATGGTTTCTGCCATTCCTAGAGCGATTTGATAGCTTTGATTGTAACCGCGTTCTCGTTCCTTTCGAGGATGCAGAGGCACCGGAATTAATGCATCGATGTTTTTCCACGACGGACTATTTCGCAATTCCGCACCGAATAATCTGCCGAGCACAATGCCGAGATGTGGGTTGTGATCATATTTCAATTCATGTATCAAACTATGCGCTAAGCCCTTTCTAGACATTCGTAGAAATGCTGTCACTTGCTCGATATCGCATCTTCCCCAAAACAGTTTTTCTAATTTGTGCTCCCTTTCTTCGTGCATTTTTAATCGAGGTAATCGAATAAGACAATGCACACAAATCGACTGCTCGTGAAAATGAAGTGCTACTTCGCAGCCTGCGCAATATCTAGGAAAGAAGAGATGTGTAAGGTTGTCAAGAGGATGTGTCATGGCGTTCATGTTTGAACGCAATCAGCACCGAATATCCCGAATATCCTATTCGTATTTATTCTTGATTCTTAATCTTCCTTACTGCTTCAGACGTGGAAAAGCCAGCAACCAATGGAATAGAATATACGTGACCTCCAATAGCACGAACCTCTTTTGAACCTACCATGTAGGTTTTTTTCGACTCATCCATTTCATTTGGATCATAATCTCCTCCTTTTACAAGCACATTAGGAAGCAAGGTAGAAATCAACTCAAGGGGAGTATCATCTCCAAAAATGATTACTGCGTCAACACAACGCAATGCGTCAATCACACCAGCTCTCGCAAGCTCAGGATGGATGGGCCTTTCAGGACCTTTATTCAGTCGGCGCACAGAATTGTCATCATTGATGCCAATAATGAGTTTGTGTCCTAGCGCTTTAGATTTTTGTAAATAATCGACATGACCAATGTGCAGGATATCAAAAACACCATTGGTAAAAACAACTTTCAGACCCTCGGATTTCCATTGGTCTACCTGTGCTTTTAGTGCATGGATATCGTTGTAGATCATGCAGTAGTAGTTGGGGCGGGTTTGATTTTACTTCTTGTCACAACAAAGAATCCAACAGCACCTACTGCAATTTCAAGGATGGTTTTTCCAACCCAAGAAATCCAAGCAAACGTAAGACCTACGGCGCCGCTATATCCAAGTGCTTCAAATCCGATTTTCGACATAAAGTGATAGGCACCGAGTCCTCCTTGTGTTGGAATAAGCATTCCTAAACTTCCAGCCACCATAAAGAATAACGTATCTGAAATACTCATGCCTGCCGTTACAGGAAGTGCATACATCATGCATTGGCTCATCAATAGCCAGCATGCCCAGATACCGAGAGAAAGCAATATGAATGCTACTCGCTGACGTAGTTTGAAAATAGAACGAAGTCCATTTCCAATACCTTCTAAGAAGTCAACAATTTTTCCGATGAATTTATTCGCGCGGAATTTTTTTAGTACGTAGATAAATGCTACAAGACCTACAATTCCGACCAAAGCGAGAACAAGCAGTGTGCGTCCTTTTCCTCCATCTATCTTGCTGAATAACGTAGCAAGCGCTTCGGCTTGAAGAATACCAGTAAGTGAAATAACAAGAATCAATATCACCACATCGACAACACGTTCTAGAATAACAGTACCCACAAGTTTATTGATAGGAATATGCTCAGCGCGATTGACTAAGCCACAGCGTGCTACTTCGCCAGAACGAGGAATAAGATTATTCATCAAATAGCCAAAAGCAACAGCGTGAATATTGGTCCAAGTATCCGCCTTGTGTCCAATGGGCTCGAGCAACATGTTCCAACGAATGCCTCGAAGAATCATAGCGAGATAGCTTAGTACCATTGACACTGCAATCCAAAACCAATTCGCATCGCGAATAGAATCTTTGATTTGTTGGGTATCTACATCCTTTGTAGCGAGATAGAGAAGACCTATTCCGATACCAAAAAAGATGATGTATTTAATAGCGTTTTTCAATAGTGGAGTATTATGCCAATCGATTAGTGGCTGTGTCTGGGAAGATCACCCATGGCTTGAATGTTTTAGCTTCCTCAAAATCGAGAGAGGCATATGAACAAACAATCACAATATCACCAACCGCAACTTTACGAGCAGCGGGGCCATTGAGACAAACAACACCACTTCCACGCTGGCCAGTGATGATATAAGTTTCAAATCGCTCACCGTTGTTGCAGTTCAGAATATGAACCTTCTCACCCTCAATCATATTCGCGGCTTCCATCAGCAACGGATCCAAGGTGATACTACCGATATAATTTAGATCTGCCTCGGTCACAGTGACGCGATGGATCTTTGATTTCAAGATGTCTATGCGCATAGCGGCGCAAAGATAGAAACAAATCCTGAGTCGCACCGCTTATGGTGGGGCTGCTTTCGATATCTTTGAGAATATGAAATTGACCGAAATCTTAGGTATTGAGCATCCGATTATTGTTGCTCCCATGTTTCTAATCTCTAATGTGGATATGGTTGTAGCAGCGTGCGAAAATGGCGCCACGGCAGCGTTTCCTGCATTGAACTATCGAACGGATCAGGAGTTGCGAGAAGCAATAGCACAGATCAGAAGGCAGACTTCAAAGCCTTTTGGTGTGAATTTGATCGTAAATAAATCGAACCCGAAGGCCGCTCAACAATTAGAGACGTTGCTAGAACTTAAGGTCAATTTTATCATCACATCACTAGGCAGTCCTCAAGAAGTGATTGAACGCTGCAAACCTCTGGGCATAAAAGTTTTTTGTGATGTCACCAATATTGAATATGCTCAAAAAGTGCAAAAGCTGGGAGCAGATGCAGTGATTGCGGTGAGCAGCAAGGCAGGAGGACATTGTGGTCCAGAAGCCCCGGAAACATTAATTCCATCACTTGTAAATAATATTTCTATTCCTGTCATTGCGGCGGGAGGTATCGCTACAAAAGCGCATGTGGATGAAGTGATGAGTTGGGGTGCATGCGGAGTTTCAGTTGGAACTGTATTTCTAGCATCAAAAGAGGCAACAATTTCAGATGACTACAGACAAGCATTGATTGATTATGGAGAAAAAGACATTGTGCTCACGACAAAAATGTCGGGCTCACACTTGACTGTAATAAATACTCCTTATGTTCAATCGATTGGTACGAAGGCTACTTTCATGGAGAAGCTGATGAAGAGAAATAAATGGTTGAAGAAATATTTGAAGATGTTTATTTTCATCAAGGGAATGCGCGCTATTGAAAATGCCGCATCGAAAGCCACTTACAAGACCGTGTGGTGTGCCGGCCCTTCTATTGAATACATCAAGAGTATAAGACCGCTCAAGGAGATACTAAAAGACCTCACAGCGTGAGGTCTTTTAATATTTTTATTTTGGAAAAAAAATTAGAGTGTGCCTCTTAATTCTTGTTCTATTTCAATTGCTTCGAAAAGTGCTTTGAAGTTTCCTTTACCAAAACTCTTGGCGCCTTTTCTTTGAATGATTTCAAAGAACATTGTTGGACGATCAAGTACTGGTTTAGTGAAAAGCTGAAGTAGATATCCTTCGTCATCTCTATCGATGAGGATACCGTGTTTCTTAAGCGGCTCTAGATCTTCATCGATTTCGCCCACACGGTCAAGAACAGTGTCGTAGTATGTTTCTGGAACATATAAGAATTCAACTCCTCTTTCTTTCAAAGCAGAAACAGTTTCGATGATGTTGTCAGTCGCAACAGCGATGTGCTGCACTCCCGCACCATTGTAGAAGTCGATGTATTCTTCGATCTGAGATTTCTTTCTTCCTTCTGCAGGTTCGTTGATTGGAAACTTGATACGACCATTTCCATTACTCATTACTTTACTCATGAGAGCGGTGTAATCAGTGCTGATGTCTTTATCATCGAAGCTAACAAGCTGCGCAAAGCCCATCACTTTTGCGTAGAATTCGCACCACTTGTTCATTTCATTCCAACCCACATTTCCAACCATGTGGTCGATAAATTTCAATCCAGTTTCTTTCGCGCGGTAGTGTGGGTTCCAAGCCTTATACCCTGGAAGGAATGGACCATTGTAAGCACCGCGTTCAACGAAAATGTGAAGTGTTTCACCGTAGGTATGAATTCCTGATAAAACCACTTTACCGTGTTCATCTTCCATGGTTTTTGGTTCCATGCAGCTTTCAGCGCCACGAGAAGTAGTTTCTTTCCAGCTTTTTGTAGCATCATCCACCCAAAGAGCTACCACCTTAACACCATCTCCGTGTTTGTTGATGTGCTCGTTTACAGGCCCGTCTTGTTGTAGAGGGGAAGTGAGAACAAGGCGAATTTTATCTTGAACAAGAACGTAAGAAACTTTGTCCTTTACACCTGTTTCAAGACCTGCGTAAGCAAGTGGTTGGAAGCCCCAAGCGCTCATATAGTAATGTGCTGCTTGCTTTGCATTTCCAACATATAATTCAACGTAGTCGGTACCGAGCAATGGAAGAAAATCTTCTGCTTGATCTACTACTTTTTCTAGTTGTAATGATGTGTTATCTTGTGACATGAAATGGATTTGTTATGCGTTTTTTTCTAACCAAGAAGTAAGATAATCTTTATCTGCGATATCTACGGCAACTTGTGTAACTTTTAGAGGACGGAAAGTATCCACCATCACTGCAAGTTCTCCTGTTTCTTTCTGACCGATCGAACGTTCGGTCGCTCCTGGGTGTGGTCCATGTGGGATGCCACCTGGGTGCAGAGAAATGAAGCCTTTGTCCACGTGATTGCGGCTCATGAAATCGCCGTCTACGTAGTACAATACTTCGTCCGAATCAATATTGCTGTGGTTGTATGGAGCAGGTATCGCGTCTGGATGATAATCATACAGGCGCGGACAGAATGAACATACCACGAAATTGTGCGCTTCAAAAGTCTGATGCACGGGTGGTGGTTGGTGAACACGTCCGGTAATCGGCTCGAAATCCTTAATGTTGAATGCATACGGATAGTTGTAACCGTCCCATCCAACAACGTCAAAAGGATGTGATGCATACTCTACTGTATGCAGTACATTTTCTTTTCTGATTTTAATAATGAATGAACCTTTCTGATCGAATGTTTCAAGCTCAGAAGGTCTACGAATATCTCTTTCACAGAAAGGAGAATGTTCGAGTAGTTGACCAAAATTGTTACGATATCTTTTTGGTGTGAGAATCGGTGAAAATGACTCTACAATGAACAAGCGATTATCTGCAGAATCAAATTGGATTTGATAAATCATTCCGCGTGGAATGACCAAGTAATCGCCGTATGAGAATGGAATGTTTCCTAAAAAAGTACGAAGAGTTCCTGAGCCTTTGTGAATGAAAATCATTTCATCAGCATCCGCATTTTTATAGAAATAAGAATCAAGACTTTTTGTGGGAGCAGCCAACGCAATGTTGAGGTCATTGTTGAATAATACAACATGTCGGCTTTCTAGAAAATCTTCTTTTGGCGGAATGCTAAACCCTTGCAACATCATAGGAGAGATGTTTTTGTCGATTGCTGCTTTCGGGGCAACATCAACAGGAGTTCCTACAGATTTAATCATTGTAGGGCGGTGGGTGTGGTAGAGCAAAGAGCTCATGCCATGAAACCCTTCCGTTCCGAAAAGTTGTTCGTAATACAGACCGCCGTTGGGTTGTCTGAATACAGTATGGCGTTTGTGTGGGATTTTACCCAACTGGTGGTAAAAAGGCATACAGAATAAATTTTAAATCTGCTATCGCAAATTTACGATGCCCCAAATGTACTCAACACAAAAAAGCTAGACCTATGATTTTTGTCAAACTACGTGAAATCTTAGTCCGTTTTTTCCCGGACGAGGCGAGGAGGCTCGATTTTATCCGCCACAAGTAATGCGCTGGGGTAAGTTTTTCTTAGGTCCGCCAGGTATTTCTGGGCTTCAAAGGATGTTCTAAAATCCCCAACTCTGACTACATAATCAGGTGTGTTTTGAGAGATATACGCTTGTAGTCCTAAGCCCGAGTTCAGAAATCGAGCGCGCAAATTTTTAGCATCAGCGTATGATCCGAGAAAGATTTGGATTCGAAATCCTTTCATTTCATTTTTTCCACGCATTCTTTTTTCGAGGGAGTCAATTCCGGGATCAGAAAAAACCTCAATTTCACCCAGTGTATTTTTCGTCGAATCGGACTGTGTGAAGGCCGCGATATTGGCGAAAAAGAAAAAGGTGAGTAAAGGCAGGCGAAATGTTCTTAACAAGGCTCTCATAATAATTTTGCAAAGGTACGAAATAAGAAAATGCTAGCTAAATTTTGTGCCAAATAGGAAGCTATCTGCTTGAATAAAAATGATGTGGCTCGATTCGTCACAGCTTTGTCTTATTTAGAAACATTATAAATTATTAATAAAGCGTTTTAGACCTCTTGTGTATGGCGGCCGTGCTATAAATTTGCGCCTCATTCTATAGTGTAGAATCACGTAAATCACAGCAATGATGCGGTTTTCAGAACGTTTTTATCATCGGATTCTCGTCACTCTAACCTTGGTCATGAGTATGACCGTGAGCTCTTTTGCGAGCATTCACGAGGGAGGAGACGCTGCAAAAGGAGAGCAGCTATTCAAGGCCAACTGTGCCTCATGTCACAAAATCACTAATGAAGTGCTTGCAGCTCCTGGCTTGCAGGGCATCGATCAGCGTTGGGCTGGAAAAGATGCTTTGCTGGTTAAGTGGATTCAAAATCCACAGGCGGCAGCGGCTTCAGGAGATGCTTATGTGAAGGGCTTAGTAGCGACCTACGTTCCACAATTTGGTTGGATGGCAGGTCAGGCGGTTAGCGAAGCAGAAATCAAGGACATCCTCGCTTATGTGAAGGCTGGTCCATCTACCAGCGGTGCAGCTGCAGCTCCAACAAATGAGTGTAAGACACTTGAAGAATTGAAGGCTGACGCTGAGAAGAACGAAGAGTCAGATGGTTTCATTTGGTTCATCATCGTAGGTGTTATCCTTGCGATCATCGCGGTATCTGCTGCTAACATCAGCAAGTCACTCAAAAACGCTATCAACGAAAGAGAAGGTCTTCCAGCAGTTCCTGAAGTAGGATACGGCAAGTCTATCAGAGGATGGATGTGGAAGAACAGAACATTCGTTTCTATCGTTGGACTGTTTCTAGTATGCTACTTCGTAGTGGTAGGATACAGCACATTGATGGACATTGGTGTTTATGAAGGCTACACTCCAACACAGCCAGTTTGGTTCTCACACAGCATTCACGTTTGTCAAAACGAAGTGGACTGTAACTATTGCCACAGTTCAGCTGCAAAATCAAAGCATGCTGGTATTCCTTCTGTGAACGTTTGTATGAACTGTCATAAGGGTATCAATAAGGGTGCTATCACAGGCGAAAAGGAAATCAACAAGATCTACGCAGCTATTGGATTTGATCCAACTACGAAGACTTACAAGACTGATTACAAAGAGCAACCTATTCAGTGGAACAAGGTTCACAACCTACCAGACCACGTTTACTTCAATCACTCACAGCACGTAACTGTTGGTAACATTGACTGTAAGCAGTGTCACGGTCCAGTTGAGAAATACACTGTTGGACACCAAGCGACAATCGATGAGATCAATGCTCAGGATCCTGCAGAGGTTCCAGGTTTGATCAAGTTGACAAAGCCAACCCTCACAATGGGATGGTGTATTGAATGTCACAACAAAGCTCAGATCGACCTAACAAGCACTGAGTACTACGAAGAAATGCACAACCGATTCAAGGCTACAGGTCTTGGCCAGCGCACCATCCGTGATATCATGGAAGATGGCGAGGTAACCGTTCGCGAAATGGGCGGTTGGGAATGTGGTAAGTGTCACTATTAATATCTGAATTCGACCTACAGAAATGGGAATGAATAAGAAATATTGGACCGGACTGGACGAGTTAGCTAACACTCCAGCCTTCCAGGAAGCAATTTCAACTGAGTTTACAAAAGAACAAACAGTAGATGGCTTCCTATCAGACAGCAAACTAAAGGAAACAAACACAGGTCGCCGTGACTTCTTAAAGTTCATGGGATTCAGCGTAGCAGCAGCAACACTTGCAGCTTGTGAAACTCCTGTTGTAAAGAGTATCCCTTACGTTATCAAGCCAGAAGAAATTACTCCAGGTATTGCCAACTATTACGCGTCAACGTATTATGATGGCAATGACTACGGTAATATTTTGGTAAAAACTCGTGAAGGTCGTCCGATCTTCATCAAGGGTAATAAAAACCTTGGTATTGCGAAAGGTGCAATTGGTTCGCGTATCAACGCTTCTGTGATTGGTCTATACGACAGTGCTCGTTTGACTGGTCCTAAGAAAGGCGGTAACGCAATCGATTGGAACACCCTCGATTCAGAAATGAAAGCTGCTATTGGAGCGGCAAACAATATTCGCATTGTATCTAACACAATTATCAGCCCATCAACTCAAAGAGCAATCAATGAGTTTTCTTCGAAGTATGCTGGTAAGGTGAAGCATGTACAATACGATTCAATTTCATACAGCGGAATCAGAAAAGCAAATGAAGCTTCTTTCGGTAAGGCAGTAATCCCAACTTATGAGTTTGGAAAGGCTGAAGTTATCGTGAGCATCGCTGCTGACTTCCTAGGTACTTGGATCACTCCAGCGTTTTACCAGATTGGTTACACCGAAGGTCGTAACGTTGATGCTGGTAAAATGAACAAGCACTACCAGTTCGAATCTGTGATGAGTTTGACAGGTTCAAACTGCGATGAGCGTTTCCCAATCAAGCCTTCTCAAGAAGGTAAAGTAGCAGCAGCGCTTTATGCAGCAGTTACTGGTGGAACGGCTGATGCTATCGAAGGTGTAGATGCTGGAGCAATTAAGAAAATTGCAAGTGAATTGAATGCTGCTAAGGGCAAGAGCCTTGTAGTAGCTGGTAGCAATGACGCAAACGTTCAGTTGATTGTTAACGCAATCAACCAAGCTTTGAATAACTACGGTCAAACAGTTGACGTAAACAACGCATTGAATCTTTATCGCGGAGACGATCAAGCAATGTCTGCTCTAGTTGAAGAAATGAATGCAGGCAGCGTTGATGTTCTAGTTGTATACGGCGCTAACCCATCTTATTCATGGTACGATGCTGCGAAATTCAACGCGGGTCTTGCTAAAGTAAAAGCTTCTGTTTGTTTCAATGGATATGCTGATGAAACAGCAAGCCGTTGTACTTATATGGCTCCAGATCATCACTACTTAGAGTCTTGGAACGATTTCGCTCCAATGAACAATCGTGTTGACTTGGCTCAGCCAACCATCAGCCCATTGTACAATACTCGCTATGCTCAAGAATCATTCTTGCGCTGGGCGGATAATGGTGCTGCTTATTACGATTATATTAGAACCACTCACAACGGTGCTTATACAAATGCCCAAATGAAGACCGATTCCAAGTGGAATATGGCAGTTCATGATGGAACATTTAGTGCTGCTGTTGCAATGATTTCTGCGGATGTAGCACCAGCTGCTCCAGTTTCTGCAGCGCCAGCTGCAAATGCTGTTGTTGCACCAGTTGCTATCGCTGCACCGGTTGCATTCAATGTAAATGATGCAATCGCTGCTGTTAAAGCTGTGAAAGGTGGTCAGTGGGAAGTTGCTTTGTACGAGAAAATCACTATCGGTAACGGTAATCAAGCAAACAACCCATACTTACAAGAAACTCCAGACCCAATCACTAAAGTGACCTGGGACAACTATATCACTATGTCACCGCTTGATGCAGAAGCGAATGGTTACAACATTTGGTTGGGCCAAGAAAGCGCTGCTGGTGTGGCTAAAGTGGTGGTTAATGGAAAAGAAATTACTCTTCCTGTATTCCCAGCTCCAGGTCAAAAGCGTGGTACTATCGGTATCGCTTTAGGTTATGGTCGTGGCGCAGGTAACGAGGAAATCGGAAGTGCTGCATTCCAATTGGGTGAGCACGGTGAGCATTTGATGGTCGATGATAAGCGTGTAGCAATTGGTAAGAATGCTTTCGGTCTAGCGACCATGGTAGGCGGTCTTCCAGTTTATGCGGCTTACACAGCAACTGTTGAGAACACCAATGAAGAATACTTCTTGGCTTCAACACAAATGCAAAACACAGTAATGGGTCGTGATTCTGTAGTGAAGGAAACTACATTCAAGACATTCATTGCAGAAAAAGATAAGAAGAAAGGTACTGCATCATTCAATATGGTTCCTGCACTAGTAGTGCACGAAGACATCAATGGTGATGGAGCTATCAATGCTTTAGATAAGAAGCCAACAAGCGAAATAGATCTTTGGGCAGATCACCCAGTAGAAGGTGTTGGACACCGTTGGGGATTGACCATCGATTTGAGCTCTTGCCTTGGTTGTGGTGCTTGTATCACAGCTTGTCATACTGAGAACAACGTTCCAGTAGTAGGTAAGGAAGAGGTGTTGAAGCACCGTGATATGCACTGGTTGCGTATCGACCGTTACTTCAGCTCTGATTTCGCAACAGTTGAAGAAACAAGTGAGCAGAAGGGATTGGGCACTATTGCAGCATACCGTGATATGGAGAATGCAGCAGAAAACCCACGTACTGTTCACATGCCAATGATGTGTCAGCACTGTAACCACGCTCCATGTGAGACGGTTTGTCCGGTAGCTGCTACGGTTCACAGCAATGAAGGCTTGAACAACATGGCTTACAACCGTTGTATCGGAACACGTTATTGCGCAAATAACTGTCCTTATAAAGTTCGTCGTTTCAACTGGTTTAACTACGTAACGAACGAGCGATTCTCAAACATCAACCCATCTCAAGGCGAAATGACACGAATGGTATTGAACCCAGACGTTACAGTTCGTACACGTGGTGTGATGGAGAAGTGCAGCATGTGTCAGCAGCGTATTCAAGAAGGCAAGCTTGCAGCTAAGACTGCTGGTATCCCAGTTCCAGACGGATCAATGGATACAGCATGTTCAGAGGCTTGTCCAACCAATGCAATTGTATTTGGTGACTTGAACGACGCAAACTCTTTGAACACGAAGCGTTCACAGAACGTGCGTTCATACCATGCACTAGAAGAAGTTGGTATCCAACCAAACGTCTTCTACATGACCAAAGTTCGTAACATTGAAACAGAAGCTTAATCCGAAGAGATCATGATGAAAGAAGCATCTATAAGACAACCCTTGATTCTAGGTCACAAGACCTATCATGACATCACGAATGATATCGTGAGTCCTATCGAAGGGAAAGCTCCAAAGCAATGGAAGATAGCGATTACAATCGCAGCTATCATTGCAGTATATGGTATCGGAAACATCATGTATTTGGTGGCAAACGGTATCGGTAGCTGGGGATTGAACAAGACAGTTGGATGGGCATGGGATATCACCAACTTCGTATGGTGGGTAGGTATCGGTCACGCAGGTACATTGATTTCTGCGGTACTCTTGCTCTTCCGTCAACGTTGGCGTATGGCGATCAACCGTAGTGCTGAGGCGATGACCATCTTCGCCGTAATCATGGCGGCATTGTTCCCAGTATTCCACATGGGTCGTGTATGGTTGGCTTATTGGACACTTCCATTGCCAAACCAGTTTGGTTCACTTTGGCCAAACTTCAACTCGGCTTTGATGTGGGACGTATTCGCGATCTCAACTTACTTCTCTGTATCATTGGTATTCTGGTATATCGGTTTGATTCCAGATTTCGCAACTATTCGTGATAGAATGGTGAAGCCAAGATGGAAGAAGTTCTACAGCATCCTCAGCTTTGGATGGTCTGGTCGCGCAAAGCACTGGACACGTTTCGAAGAAGTATCATTGGTACTTGCAGGTATTGCTACTCCACTTGTATTCTCTGTACACTCGATTGTATCGATGGACTTTGCTACATCCGTAATTCCTGGATGGCACGCAACGATCTTCCCTCCATACTTCGTATCAGGTGCGATCTTCTCTGGATTCGCGATGGTACTGACACTCCTTTTGATCATGCGTAAGACCATGAGATTGGAGGCGTACATTCACATGAAGCACATTGAGTATATGAACATCGTAATCATCGTTACGGGTTCTATCGTAGGTGTGGCTTACTTAACTGAGCTTTTCATTTCTTGGTATAGTGGTGTAGAATACGAATCATATGCATTCATCAACCGTTTCTCTGGTCCATATAGCTGGTCTTACTGGATGATGATGACATGTAACGTAATCAGCCCACAGCTTTTCTGGTTCAAGAAAATCAGAACTAGCTTGGTAGCAACATTCATCCTTTCAATTGTCGTGAACATTGGTATGTGGTTCGAGCGTTTCGTAATCATCGTTACTTCTATTCACCGTGACTACACTCCAGGTGCTTGGGGTGAGTTCCACCCATCGACGATCGATATCGGGATGTTCATCGGTACTATTGGAATCTTCTTCACATTGTTCTTATTGTTTGCGAGATACTTCCCAGTATTGGCTTTGAACGAATTGAAGACCATTTTGAAGGTTTCAGGAGAAAGCTACAAGAAAGAAGACAACAAAAAGCATTAAGAATTTTATTCATTCCTTAGTTAAAGACTATGGCAAATAAGGTATTCCACGTGATGTATGACGACGACCAAAAGCTTTTGGACGCCGCTAAAGCCCTTGTAGCTCAAGGCATTCGCGTAAAAGATGTATTTTCTCCATTCCCAGTTCACGGATTGGATCCAATTATCGGAGTGAAGCGTACACGTCTTGCGATCGCATCATTTATGTATGCGACTACAGGTACGTTGCTTGCAACACTTGGTACATGGTACTTCATGGTATCTGACTGGGATTGGAACATTGGTGGTAAGCCAAACTTCTCATGGATTGAAAACGCTCCAGCGTTTGTTCCTGTAATGTTCGAATTCTCTGTGTTCTGCGGAGCACACGGAATGGCCATTACATACTTATTGAGAAACGGCACACTTCCAGGAATGCCTGCTAGCAATCCAGATCCAAGAACTACAGACGATAAGTTTGTAATGGAGATTGTTACAGAACAAAATGATAGCATGTCAGCGTCAGATATCGAAGCAAAGATTCGCGCTACAGATGTATACGAACTAAGCATTAAGGATTACTGAGATGAATCGCACATTGTATATTATAACAGGTTTAGTGGCAACAACGATGTTGTTTGCTGCTTGTACAGTTGACCCAAATGCTGCGGGTGTTGAATACATGCCAGACATGTATCGTTCTCCTGCTCCAGAGGCATATGTAGATTATGGTTCAAATAAGCATTTGGATTGGACGCAACAAATGAAGGATGCTGCGGGTGTTACTCCAGTATTGTCTAGAAAACCAGTTGCTGGAACTATTCCATACACTGGAAGTGCATTGACTGCACAATTTGTAATGCCTTATCCACTCAATAATACTCCTGAGGATTATGAGCGTGCGGCAACTGAAATCAAGACTCCAATTTTGGCTACTGAAAAGAACGTTGAAAAAGGAAAGTTGATTTACACCAGAATGTGTATGCATTGCCACGGTAAGGAAGGACACGGAGATGGCGCTATTTCTAAGAATGGCCACATCGAAGGTATTCCAGATTACGCTACTAAATTGAAAGACCTTCCAGAAGGGAAGATGTATCACACCATTACTTACGGTAAAGGTTTGATGGGTCAACACGCTTCTCAGTTGAATCAATTGGAGCGTTGGCAAGTCATCGAGTATGTGAAGTGCCTGCAAAAAGGTGTTTCTACTCCAGAATATGAAAACGGTATGCTTAAACTAGCGGCTGCAGCACCTGCTGCATCTGATAGCACAGCTACGAAATAATAATCCTACTAAACCTGCTTGACCAAAGGATATGGCACACGATAATAAGATGCATTTCGAATTACCATCTAAAGTGAAAACCACAGCATACGTGTTGATGGTAATCGGCTTGGTAGCCGCTGCACTAGGATGGTTTGCAGACAAAACAGATCATCACCAATACTGGTGGGCGAATCTCCTCATTAATGGATTCTTCTTCTTCGCAGTAGCGTTGGGAGCTCTTTTCTTCTATGCATTGCAATATGCAGCAGAAGTTGCGTGGTCAGCGCAGTTGAAGAGAATCTTTGAAGCGATGTATTCCTATATTCCAATTGGTCTTGGAGTGATCGTGCTAGTTCTTTTGATGGGTCAATTCCATGTACACCATCTTTATCACTGGATGGACAGTGAAGTTTACAACCCAGAATCTCCAGCTTATGATGAAATCATTGCAGGCAAGAGACCATATTTATCTTCTTGGTTCTTCTGGTTGCGCGTAGCAGTTTATGGAACAGTATTTATCTACTTCGCTCGTTTGTTCCGTAAGTGGTCACTTCAAGAAGATGAGGTTGGTGGAACAGAAATTCACTACCGTTTCTACAAGAAGAGTGCTGTGTTCTTGGTATTCTTCGCAGTATTCAGCTCAACATTGGCTTGGGACTGGTTGATGTCTATCGACGTTCACTGGTTCTCTACTATGTACGGTTGGTATGTGTTCTCTGGAATGTGGGTGAGCACTATGATCTTCGCGACACTATTGGTAATTTGGTTGAAAGGAAGAGGATATCTTTCTACGGTTAACGATTCACACATTCATGACTTAGGAAAATGGATGTTCGCTGTTTCAATGTTGTGGAGCTATCTATGGTTCTGTCAGTATATGTTGATTTGGTATTCTGATATTCCTGAAGAAATCACATATTTCAAAGAGCGTTATGATCACTACATGGTCGGAATGTGGGCTGTATTTGCAGTAAACTTCGCAGTACCATTCTATGCATTGATGGCTCGTGATGCTAAGCGTAACTTCAAGTATCTTACACGTGTTGGTTGTATCATCTTCGTAGGTCACTTCCTTGATCTTTATATGGCTGTTGTACCAGGTACCGTTCATGGTCACTTGGAGTGGGGCTTCGGCGAAGGTCATCACACAACTTTTGTAGGTTGGTTTGAAATTGGAATGTTTGTAGGATTCCTTGGATTATTCATTCTCACAGTCCTAGGTACTCTAAGTAAAGCAAGACTCATCCCTGCTAAGCATCCATTCTTAGATGAGAGTGAACATCACAGCATTTAAGAAGTTAGAATAGAAATTAAGTTAGAGAAAAAAAGATAACGACATGAAACTTTTGATACTCTTGGTCGGCGTTTTAGCAATCATTGCGATAGCTCAATTGACCAAAGTTTATGAATTGACGAGGTCAATGCGCAAGACCCGTGAAGAGGATATCTCTCCTGCCGATAACAAGTTGCAAGCAAACCTGATGATGGTTTGGATGTTCTTGTTCTTCGCTGGGGTACTTTACTTGTACTCTGCTTATGGCGATTATTTGCCAGAAGCTGCTTCTGTTCACGGAGCACAAGTGGATAGCTTGATGTCCATCAACATTTGGATGATCACTATCGTGTTCTTCATCGTGAACTTCCTTCTTTTCTACTTCTCTTACAAGTATTATTTCAGAAAAGAAAGAAAGGCTCGCTTCTTTGCACATGACAACCGTTTGGAAATGCTTTGGACATTGGTTCCAGGTGTGACAATGGCTTTCATCATTGTTTACGGGTTGATTACTTGGAACAATATGACTGGTCCTGCAAGTGCAGATGCTATTCAAATCGAAGTTTACTCAAAGCAATTTGGTTGGATTGTTCGTTACCCTGGTGACAACAAAACTTTCGGATCAGCTACTTACAACTTGATTGACCCAAGTACCAACCCACTTGGTATGGTGACTCGTGAGAACATTCAAGAGAAAGTAGATGCGATCGATGAGCAAATTGAATCTTTGAAAAAAGAAATCGAAGCAAACGCGAAGCTTCCAATTTGGCCTGAGAGCTATTTGGAAAGCCAGCAAGAGAAGCTTTATCGCCTAACTCGTGATAAGCAAAGAATTTTGGATTTGAACGAAACAAAGAATCCGACTACTGGTTTGAGTGAATGGGAAGCAGGTGCAGATGATAAGATAATCAACACTGAAATGCACGTACCAGTTGGAAAAGAAGTTGAGTTCATTTTCCGCTCACAAGACGTAATTCACAGTGCTTATATGCCTCACTTCAGAGCGCAAATGAACACAGTGCCAGGTGTACCAACACGCTTCAAAATGACTCCAACCATCACCACTGCTGAAATGAGAAATAAGCTTGGTAATGATGAGTTTGATTACATTTTGTTGTGTAACAAAGTTTGCGGTGTATCTCACTACAACATGAAAATTAAAGTGATTGTTGAAGATGAGAAGGATTACATTGCATGGCTAGAAAAGCAGAAGAACTATGTGGCTCCTGCTGAAAAAGAAGAATCATCCTCTACTACAGATAGTACTACAGTGGCAACGATTGTAGTGCCGAACAACAAAGTTGTAGCAGAAAATAAATAATATTAAAGAGGTTAAAGAAATGGGAGCAACAGCAGAACACAACCACGCTCATGGTCATGACAATCACGGTCATGCTCACCACCATGAAGAAAGTTTCGTTTCAAAGTACATCTTCTCGCAAGACCACAAGATGATCTCTAAGCAGTTTTTGATAACTGCGATCTTCATGGGTATTATCGCTGTGATGTTATCAATCTTCTTCCGTCTTCAATTGGGATGGCCAGGAGAAAGTTTCGGGATTTTGAATTTCTTCCTTGGTGACAAATGGGCACCAGACGGAGTTCTTAATGGTAATGCATACTTAGCGATGGTTACCATCCACGGTACTATCATGGTATTCTTTGTATTGACAGGTGGTCTTTCAGGAACATTTGCGAACCTTCTTATTCCACTTCAAATTGGAGCAAGAGATATGGCTTCAGGTTTCTTGAACATGTTGTCATTCTGGTTCTTCTTGGCTTCTAGTATCATCATGGTAGCTTCTCTATTCGTAGAGGGTGGTGCTGCATCTGGTGGTTGGACAGTATATCCACCGCTATCAGCTCTTCCACAAGCAATGCCTGGTTCTGGTACTGGTATGACACTTTGGTTATTGTCAATGGTATTGTTCGTAGCATCATCACTTCTAGGTGGTTTGAACTACATCGTTACTATTGTTAACCTTCGTACAAAGGGAATGAAGATGACGCGTATGCCTTTGACAATGTGGGCACTTCTTGTGACTGCTATTCTTGGCGTATTGTCGTTCCCAGTATTGGTATCTGCAGTAGTCCTTCTTTTGATGGACCGTGGTTTCGGTACAGCTTTCTACCTTTCTGATATCTTTATCGAGGGTCAAGCGCTTGACGTAACAGGTGGTTCACCACTATTGTATCAACACTTATTCTGGTTCTTAGGTCACCCAGAGGTATATATCGTACTTCTTCCTGCACTAGGTATCAGCTCTGAAATTATTTCTACGAATGCGCGTAAGCCTATCTTCGGTTACAAAGCGATGATCGGTTCTATCCTTGCAATTGGTTTCTTGTCGTTCATCGTATGGGGTCACCACATGTACGTAACGGGAATGAATCCATTCATCGGTTCGGTATTCGTATTTACAACACTCTTGATTGCGATTCCATCTGCAGTAAAAGCGTTTAACTACCTCACTACATTGTGGCAAGGTAACATTCGCTTCACTCCTGCAATGTTGTTCTCAATCGGTCTTGTATCAACGTTCGTAACAGGTGGTTTGACGGGTATTATCCTCGCTGACTCAGCATTGGATGTGAACGTACACGATACTTACTTCGTAGTTGCTCACTTCCACATCGTAATGGGTATGTCAGCAATCTTCGGAATGCTAGCGGGTATTTATCACTGGTTCCCAAAGATGTTTGGTAGAATGATGAATACAAAGCTTGGATATGCACACTTCTGGTTGACATTGGTTTGCGGATACGGCGTATTCTTCCCAATGCACTTTGTGGGAATGGCAGGAGCACCTCGTCGTTATTACAGCTATTCAGAATTCGAATTCTTGGATTGGGTAATGGACTTGAACCCTGTGATCTCAACGTTTGCAATCGTTGGAGCTGCAGCTCAAATCCTATTCTTGTTCAACTTCTTCCACAGCATTTTCTACGGACAAGTTTCTGTACAAAATCCATGGGGATCGAACACATTGGAATGGACTACTCCTGTTAAGCACGTACACGGAAACTGGCCTGGTGCTATTCCAGAAGTTCACCGTTGGGCTTATGACTACAGCAACCCAGAGCACGAAGAAGACTTCGTTCCACAGGTTGTTCCGTTGAAAACGGGTGAGCACGGTCACTAATTTTTTCAAGAAAAAATATAGAAGTCCCCTCGAATAAATCGAGGGGATTTTTTTTGCTTTAATTTTATCCAATGAACTTCCGATTTGAAACCATATCCACGAAGCATTTGATCGGCTTTTCCGATCGTTTCAGCATGAGCAACCAACGAATTCCACAGTTGTGGCAGAAGCTGATGCCTAGAAGAGCAGCTATTAATGGTGCGCTGAGCCCAGATCTTTATTCAATAGAGGAATACGATGATCTTAGTTTTTTTGAAGCATTCAATTCATCGAAAGAGTTCAAGAAGTGGGCGGCCGTTGAGGTCGATCCGATGGCTGAAAACGGGGTTGAATTCGAAAAGATCACCATTCCTTCGGGTGACTACGTGGTGTTTACCTATGTAGGACTTCCTAGCGAGGCTTTTAAGGCTTATTCGTATATTTTTCAATCGTGGGTGCCTTCGTCTGGTTTTGACGTTGATTTAAGGCCTCATTTTGCAGTAATGGGTGCGAAGTATCGCATGAACGATTCTGCTTCCGAAGAAGAGATCTGGATTCCCATTAAAAAGAAACATTAATTCAAATTGAGGGATCGTTGTTTTATACCATTTGAAGACTTGAGTTCTGAGGTAGAGTTACCTGAGAAGTTCACGTATCCGTTTGACTACGTTCCGCACCCTTTGGCAGTGAAAGCAGCTGAGGATCTTCAACGCTATATTACTTCGCAACAGGAGTGGGATCATAATTTTGGTTTGGAGGAAGGAAAGGATGGTGTAATGGTCGGAAAAATGTTTGGAGTATTGGTGGTTCAAACAACCGAACGAACGCTCGGTTATTTAGCAGGGTTCAGTGGTAAATTGGCTGGTGGTAATCATCATGCTCATTTTGTTCCTCCGATTTTTGATAGCTTGACAGAAAATAGTTTTATCAATGTTGGAATGCCATTACTTACGGAATACAGCAATCGTATAAAACTGTTACAAGAGGAAGATCCCATTGGAAATCGCGAGGAAATCGAAGCGTTGAAGGAGGCTAGAAAGCAACATTCATGGTCGATGCAGGTGAGGCTTTACGATAGCTATTCTTTTTTGAATCAGTATGGCGAATTGAAAACATTGCGTGAAATATTCAAGCACAATCCCAATGGCAACCCTCCGGGAGGGGCCGGTGAGTGCGCCGCTCCTAAGCTTTTGCAATATGCTTTTCAAAATAACATGAAGCCAATCGCTATTGCAGAATTTTGGTGGGGAGCACATTCGCGAAGTAATTCATTGCAGCACGGGGCGTATTATCCTTCCTGTTTAGACAAGTGTTTACCCATTCTAGGTCATATGCTTGAAGGAATAGAAATGGATGAAAAACCGAACGTTCGTTCTAGCGAATAATATTGATAAACCCTTCTTTTCGAATTGGGGTTTCGTAGATATAGGCTTTCGCCAAAATAACGTAGGCGTAGGTATCTGCTTGTTGTGGCTCGCCTTTGTAATTGCCATTCCAACCAAGATCAGCATCTTTAGATTCAAATACTAGTTCGCCCCAACGATTATAAATCTGGAAAGAAATCAGATCTTCTATTCCCCAACCACGCACGTAAATGATATCATTAATACCATCTCCATTCGGAGTGAACACATCTGGGACATCCACAGATGACAAGGGAAGCACGATGAATTCATAGCGTGATTCAATTTCAAAACAGCCGAGGTCATCTGTGATGGTCACGAAGTAGGTGGTATCTTCCAATGGTTGGAATGTTTGCTCTGGGCAATCATTGCAAGCCAGCCAAATGTCTGGAGTCCATTCATACGAATAACCAGGCCCCGCGTCAATATTGATTTCTACTTCTTCACCAATGATGATGGTGTAAATTTCATTTTGCGGAACTAACGGTTGGAACACCTGAACAATAGAACTAGCAGTATTTACACATTGGTTCGTATCCGTGACTGTTACTACAAATTCTGTGGTGATTTCAGGGAATGCGATGGGGTTTGGTATGGCATCATTATTTAAAATGTCGCCGGGTGTCCAACTATAAATTTCACCGCCACTCGCTTCTAGTTGGAAGTTTTCTCCCAAACAAATTTGACCGCTATTCGAGACAGCATTTGGTAGTGGGTGAATGATCATTGTTTTCGAAATAGTATCCACACATCCTTCTGGAAGCGTTTCTACGGCGAGTGTTACATTATATGTGCCGGCGGCGTAATTAATGACGGGCGGAACAGCTCCGACAAATGTTTGTCCGTTTCCAAAATCCCAATTGTAAACATCTGCGTTATTGGAACTCGTATTAATAAATACATCAGGAATTCCAACGCAGTGCATCGTATCGGCCTGAGCTATTTCTTCATTTCGGAGAAAATTGGCATTCACGATAATGAAGTCAACCTCTTCAGTAAGCACGGCGCTGCATATAGAGTCTTGGTTCCATAATACTAAGGACACAAGTGTTTGACCGCTTGGTGGGTTAAAGTCGAAGGCATATTGATGAGACAAAGAGTATACAGAGCCTTCATTTGTACCGTCACCAAAATCCCAACCCCATGACGCCACATCAGATGTGTCGGTGATCGCGAGATTGATATTATCACCTCTACAAATCGTGCTTGGGCTAAGAGTAAAATCCCCTACCGGACCTTCCACAGAAATGGTAAGTGAAGCGGTATCAGCGCAACCAGCGGTTGTCAATTCAATCAGCGTTATTGTGTAATCTCCAGGCGTGTTATAGTTTGCACCAATTGATATAGTTCCAACAGAAGGTGCACCATTTCCTAAATTCCAAATACGTGATCCAAAAGGATTTACAATAGAAGTATCGGTGAAGGTAATTTGCACGGGATAGCACAAGACCTCCCCATCTGGAATAGAAGTTTCGAATCCAGCTTGTGGGAATGCTTGAACATTTACGTAATTCGTTTGAGTCGATGTGTTAGTGCACCCAGCGCCATTTGTAACAGTGAGCGTGACGCTATACTGACCGGGATCTGCAAAATTAAAATTCGGATTGTAAACAGATGAAGTGAGTCCATTACTTGTGGTCCATTCAAACCCATTGCCTGAAGCGGTAAGCGTTGGATCAAACGTTACATTTCCTCCGGCACAAATATTATTTGGGGTAATATTCTGGAAGTTTGCATTTGGTACGTTTGGTTGAATTTCAATGGTGTCAGAAGAGGTGCATCCGATAGCATTGCTAACATCAAGAATTACTTCGTAAGGTTGTGCACTATTGCCAATGAAGTTGGCTGTGGTGAAGGTATAGTTGACATTTGCAGTGTTACCAAAGACACCGGAGATGTCGCTGCTCCAAGTATAATTGGTGATGGGTAAATCGCTCGTTGAAGTAGATTGAAATGCAGCCTCGAGAGGCAGACAATTGTCAGGAGCACTCCAATCAATTCCAGCTTCGATTTCAAACACCTGAATAGATTTCGATGCAGAGTCTACACAGCCATTGATATCTTCTCCCCATAGTTCAAGATCATAGGTTCCGCCTTGGGTGTAAGTAAATGAGTATTCTCCATTGTGTGCTTTGGGGCGGTTGTTGCCACCAAAATACCACACCATACTATTGTAACAAATATCTTCTGTTCCTGCTACATCTTGAGATCCGGCAGATGAAAAAACGAAAGGCACACCGGCACAAAGGGAGTCAGGAACGGTGAATTCTACTTGTAAATCCCGCACCTTAATTTCAACGCTATCGATGTAAGGAGGACAAGACGCGGCGGTATTATACAAGGTAAGCACAGCCCAATAGTTTCCTGTTTCAGCGTAAGTGTGCGTGATGTTTGTTGCAGTTGTATTCGTTGCTGCTTGGCCATCCCCAAAATCAATATCCCAGGAGGTGGCATCGCTAGCTTCTATTTCAAATGGATAATCAAAAGGTGTATCACAATTGCACGAGTATTTTAGTTTTCCCGTGGGACCAACTACTGTTATGTTTTCTGTTGCTGTTGTGTAGCAGCCTCTGTAACCGACGGTCATTGTAATCTCCGTAGCACCTGTTACTTGATCGAAACTCACGGTTGCACTCGATTCATCTTGACATGAAATCAGTAAGTTTTCATCACCAGAAAAATTCCATGTGTCAACATTATCAGAGAGCGGTGTTGTATCTGTCAATGTAATTTCCTCGCCAATACAAACCTCATTTGCAGAAAGCGTAAAAGAAGCATTTGGAGGAGTTCCAACGAAAATATCATGCACCCATGATGTATCTCTACATCCATTTTCAGTAACAACAATTAGAAATGGATTGTATATTCCTTCCTCTTGGTAGGTGTGAGACACACTGGCATCGGTAGCGTTTGTAATGTTCGGACTGCCATCGCCAAAATTCCAAATCCATTGGGTAATATCTGTATGTGATGTAGTGCTGAAATCCTCGAAAGTCGTGGCCAACGGTGCGCATCCTTCATCATCATAGGGAAAGAAGAGGGCGTTTGGTTTAAAAAGCACTACAGTGTTTTGAGCGGAAGCAGTGCATCCGTCTGTAGTAGTTATTGTAAGATTGAATGGAGGTGATTGAAGATAATTGATGTAATACTCAGTTTCAAAATAAGTGAGCTCTTCCGTGAAGGAAGGAGTGGTATAACTATTTCCATTCGGTGATATCCAATCATAGGTGAGAATATCATATGGTGAATTTGCGTAGGCAGTGATATCAACAGGAAAAGTACAAATGGTATCAGTGGGAAGAATGATATCTACGGTTGGAATTTGTACGAAAACTGTGATTGTTGTGTCCGCTGTGCAGGATCCATTATTAACAGTGAGCGTAATGTCATACCAGCCCTCGGCTTCATAAATGTGTGTTAATTCATTGTCTTGCTCACCGTCGCCATAATTGAACTGAGGATTTGTTCCGGTTGATTCATTTACAAAAAAGACCTCACTACAAACAGTGTCATTTTCGCCACCGAGAATGGAGAAGCTTGCTATTGGTTGAGAGACACCAACCACGGGGTTAAGTGTAACACTACATTCATTGTCATCAGTAACGATGAGAGTGACTTGATATGTTCCTGTGTTGCTGTATGTAGTAGCCGGAGGATTAGCGAGATTGGATGTTTGTCCATTGTCAAAATCCCAAGCGTATGTTAAGTTGTCTCCAAGCGGAGAGCCAGAAGTAGCGGTGCTATTGAAGTCTACGATGAGCGGTGGTTCACAAGAAGATGGAGGAGAAGGAGTAGAAGAAATATTTACAGTTGGAAAGGCAGAGATGGTGACAATATCGTTTTGCGTGGTGGATCCAACACAACCATTCGCATCTGTTACGATAAGTGCTACATCAAATATTCCTGCAACATTATAAGTGTAAGTTGGATTTTCAGAAACATTATTTACACCACCATCACCGAAGGCCCATTGCCAGTCGATGATGTTCGAGCCACTGCCTCCAGTAGAGTTGTCGTTGAATGTTACTTGAAGTCCTGCGCAGCCATTGTCTTGCCCAGTAAGTTGAAAATTGGCAACGGGATTATTGTAAACATTTATGGTGATATTATCTGTAACAGGAGAACCTCCAACAGTAGCTGTAAAAACAACATTGTAAGTTCCTGCTAGAGCAAACGTGTGAGATGGCGATGGTAAATTGGAGCTCGCGCCATCATCAAAATCCCAATTAATATTTGTTGGATTGGTATATGAGTTTGAAAATAAAACTCCTGTAAGTGGAGCGCAACCCGAAGTCGTATTCGCACTTATCTGCGCGTCAATTGCCTTAAAGGAAAATAAGGCAAAAAGTGTAGATATAAGTAGTTTGTATTTCAAGTCGAATAGAAATCAATCTTTAATGTAAATAAAGAGATAATTTAATTCTAATCAAAAAAAAATGTATAATTGCGTAATGGGTAAACTGTTAAAAATAATTTTATTACAGCATTTACTTCTCATGACTGTGGTTTTATTTGGACAAAATAAATCACATAAATGCGGAACAGTTTTTCCTTTTGGACTTGAACAAAGGCGCGCTGCAATGCAAGTTCCACTGCCAACGGATCAATGTGGGCAGATCAATAAAGTGAATAAAACCTTTCAAATTTCCATGCACATTGCAGTAAATTCTCTTGGAATTCAAAATGTGGATCAAGCAGATATTGATGATGCAATGGAGAAATTAAATAATGATTTTCGTCCTTGTGGTTTTCAATTTCAAATTTGTACCACACAAATTATGGAGGATGATCGCTTTGATAGTTTGACGGTTCTACCGGCTTACAATGAGGAGATTCAGATGACGAGTATTTATTATGAGCCAAATACTATCAATGTTTACTTGGTAGATACCGTTGAGACAGATTATGGGTTAGTAGAAGGATATGCGGTTAGTCCAGGAGGTGATGACGTTATTGTATTGGATAAATCCTTTGTCGATGATGAATCAGATGTGTTCTCACATGAGATGGGACATTTCTTTGGGCTATATCACACTTTTGAGACGGAGCTAGGTCTAGAGCTTGCAGATGGAAGTAATTGCGAATCGGCTGGAGACTTAGTATGTGATACAAATGCTGATCCCGACGAGGATGGGAATGCAGATGATGAAGACTTGTGCAACTACACTGGCCCCATCACGCAAGATTCTAATGGGGATTGGTATGTTCCGCCGACAGATAATTTTATGAGTTACTATCCTGGAGAATGTACTTGTCGATTCACCATTGGACAATACAATCGTATGGTGGACCAATACTTAACGCTGAGAAATTATTTGTGGTAAAACCAAGAAACATATTGGTGCTATTTCTTTTGTTGCAATGCTCTATTGTGGGTATTGCACAGGACGTGCATTTTTCTATGTTTAATATGAGTCCGCTCACGTTGAACCCTGCTCTGACTGGTGTAATGGATGCGGATTTTAGAGTTGCAAATATTTACCGAACACAATGGAAAACATTAGGCGATCCGGTAAATTCATTTGCCGCGTCGTATGACCAACAACTTTATTTTTTACCAAATAATATCTCTGCTGGAATCATTTTAGTCTCTGATAAAAGCGGAGGAATTCAACTTGTAGAGAATAGAATTTTATTATCCACAAGCATTAAGCACATTGATGTAAAGAACACCATCAGCGGCGGCGTACAATTTGGTTTGGGAACGAAAACATTCTCTACTCGAGATGTTACTTATCCCGAACAATACAGCAGAGAAATAGGTCAATTCAATCCAACATTGCCGAATGGTGAAACAGCGCTTGAATTAAGTTCAATGTATTTTGATTTGAATGTTGGAGCGCTTTATAAAAGAAGAACGAATAGAGGTCCCTTCACAATTGGAACTTCGATGTTTCATGTCAACAGTCCGGATGATTCTTTTTTTAAAAATGGAGATGGATTAAAGCCACGCTTTGTAGTTCATACAGATTATGATTTTAATGTTTCCAAGACATGGTCGCTTCGACCTTCACTTCTTGTAATGACGCTTTCAAAAGCACAGGAAGTAGTAGGTACGATGCAGCTCGGAATGAATATGCAGCCAAATAATTTGAACATTAAACGCATCTGGGGCGGTGTTGCTGTTCGTTCGGGAATCGAACGAAATAGCGATGCTTTTGCACCAATGATTGGTGTTGACTTAAAGCATTTTCAAGTGGGAGCAAGCTATGATGTCACCTTCTCAACACTACAGTTAGCCAATGATAGAAGAGGGGCTTTTGAAGTTTCTCTGATATATAATTCATTGAGCTCTGCAGCAAACACAGTACAAATACCTTGTGATCGATTCTAATTTGAGAGCATTCTTGTTCATATTGACTTTGCTTTTCTCGCTTGCAGTTTCTGCACAAGAGCGAGATATTAGTCAATTGAAGTCTGGCATGCTCAAGAATTTTGGAAAAAATGCGGAGCGTTTGAATGATAAGTACACTGCTGTAAATTATTACCGCGCTTATATTCTCAAGCGTCCTCGTGATATGAAGATGATGTATCATCTTGCGGAATTAGAAGAGTCTATTCGTGATTACACCTATGCACGAGATCATTATCAAGTAGCTTTTGAATCCTCAAAGCCGGAGTATGAAGTAGCGCTTTATCACAAAGGAAGAATGGAGAAAATGCTTGGCGATTACAAGCAAGCAAAAAAAGATTTTGAACGCTATCTTACTTTATCCAAAAAAACAATTGATCGCGACTTAAAGAAACAAGTCACAAGCGAACTCTTAGGTTGCGATTCTGCAATGATGTTGCTTGCAGCACCGTTGGATATTGCTATTGGAAACCTAGGTAAAGGAGTCAACAAAGCACATATAGAGTTTGCGCCGCTTCCACTTAAAAACGGTGATATTATTTTTGGTTCACTGCAAGAAGATGAATTGAAATCTTATTCGCTCGACGAGGCTCGTCCGAAGCGAAAATTATTTTTAGCATCAAAAGAAAAAGGACAATGGGTGACGAAGGGTGAGTTGGATATTCCTGTCAACTCAGATGAAATGCACACGGTGAGCGGCTCTTTTTCACTCGATGGAAATCGCTTCTATTTCACTAGATGCACGGAGGACTGGAGACTTGAAGTGGTTTGTGAATTATGGGTTTGTAAAAAAGCAGGAGGCAATTGGAAGGAACCTGTGCGTTTGAGTGATGTGGTGAACATGCAGTGATACTCTTCATCTCAACCTACTGTTGGGCTTGAAGCAAAAACAGGTAGAGAAGTAATCTATTTCGTTTCCGATCGACCCGAAGGAGTGGGTGGTGATGATATTTGGTTTACACGCTACGATCAAAAGAAGGACTCTTATTCGTCTCCACGAAATCTTGGAAGAGGAATCAATACTCCAAGAGATGAAATGTCGCCATTTTATCATGAGACTGAAAAGAAACTTTACTACAGCACGGATGGAAGATCAGGGCTTGGTGGTTTCGATGTGTATGTAGCGCGTGGTGAAATGAAAAAATGGCTTCCATCGATTAATGTGGGAGCTCCCATCAACTCTAGTGTTGATGATATCTACTATGTTTTAAAACCGACAGGTGATAGCGGATTTCTTGTTTCAAATAGAAAGGGTGGTCAACAGATTCTTCATGAAACTTGTTGTGATGACATCTATGAGTTTTTTGAAATAGACCCACTCATCATAAATGTGGAAGGAACAGCTTGGCAGGCGGATGAGCAAGATTATTTGAGTGGTAGAACAGATGATTTGAAAAACAGCGCTGGTAAAGGAAAATTGGCAGACGCAACGGTTCTAGTTTATATCAAGGAGAATGGTCAAGAGGTATTGATGCGTACACTTAAAACAGATGCTGAGGGGAGATTTATGACATCATTAGAACCAGATAAAGAGTATCGTTTTGAAGTAACAAAAGACGGTTATCTGAATAATGATGTTTCCATTTCAACCATGGGCATCAAAGAGTCGGTGAATTTGAAACGTGGTATGGGATTGAGCCCTGTGATGGATGGATCGTTTGTGATTGAAAATATCGAGTATGAATTTAACTCATACAATCTAACACCAGCTGCGAAGCAAAGCATTGATGAGTCATTGATGAAAGTGCTTTTAGAGAATCCTGACTTGAAAATAGAAATCGGCTCGCATACGGATAATATCGGTAGCGATGATTACAACCGTAAGTTGTCGCAACAAAGAGCGGAGTCGGTGGTAAAATATCTCACCTCAAATGGCATCGATACAAAGAGATTGGTTGCAAAAGGCTATGGTGAGTCAAAGCCATTAGTATCTAACGAGAATAAGGATGGCAGCGATAATGAGGCGAATCGTCAGCGCAATCGACGTACGGAGTTCAAAATTATTGGGCGTATTCCTCTTGCATTGCCTGTCGAGGAAGACGAATAATGGACTTTCGCATTTGTCTATTTTTCATTTCCATCTATTATTCAATTCCAATTAACTTCGCATTATGTTGCGAAGCGTGATGTTGATCTTGGTTTGTGCCGTTTTTACAATTGTTGTAAATGGTCAATCGGTGAATCTTTCTGATTCATTGCAGCAGGTCTTTCGCAATAAACCATTTCCTGTACTCAAGCTCGACTTTAGAAATTCATTTGTCACGGGTAAAAGCGCACAAATTGGTGGCGTAAAGGCCGGTGTATCCTTCGGCCCCACCATGAGCTTAGGACTTGGATACAGTTGGCTTCACTCTGATTTTTTTCAAGAAATAGAAAAAGACGGAAATATCAATAATGCGCGAGTGACTTTTCGATTTGTAGGGCCTTTTGTGGAGTATAGCTTTTTCAGAAAATATCCATGGGAAGCAATGGTGACAGCGCAAGCGGGAGTAGGTAAGATCTACTTGGATCCCGACGGAAGAAGCGGCAACGAGCGAATATTCGAGAAGCAAGCCTTTATCTATGAGCCAACGATTGGCTTTGAATACAAAATTGCTAATTTGATTGGGCTCGGTCTGGGGTACGGCTATCGTTTGGTACTTCACAACAGCGATGAAATCGAACAACAATTTACTGCTCCTGTTTTCGTGTTACGAACAAGGATTATCTTCGACAAAATTTGGCCAGTGATTAATCAAAAAATGGCCAAAGATTAACCATTACAGCTATGGATGGATTTGATATAAGAAACGAAGCGGATCAGCCCGCGGATAAAGAATATGACAAGGTCTTACGACCGAAGAGTTTTGATGACTTCACGGGCCAAGGCCAGGTGTTGGAGAATTTAGAGGTATTTGTAAAAGCGGCGAAGCTTCGAGAAGAAGCTTTGGACCACGTGTTATTTCACGGGCCTCCGGGGTTAGGAAAAACGACATTGGCATACATCATTGCCAATGAGATGGGTGTAAGTGTCAAGACCACGTCTGGTCCTGTGTTGGATAAGCCGGCAGACCTTGCGGGATTGTTGACGAATCTCGAAACAAACGATGTGTTGTTCATTGATGAAATACATCGCTTAAGTCCAGTGGTAGAGGAATACCTTTACTCTGCAATGGAAGATTATTGCATCGACTTAGTAATAGATACAGGACCGAACGCTCGTTCGGTTCAGATTAAATTGAATCCGTTTACATTGATCGGTGCGACCACTAGAAGTGGATTGTTGACGGCTCCGTTGCGTGCGAGATTTGGAATCAATGCACGTCTTCAATACTACGATGCGAAGACCTTGACTGATATTGTGGAGCGAAGCTCCGCATTGCTCGCGATAGAAATTACACCAGATGCGGCTTATGAAATTGCGCGTAGAAGTCGCGGTACGCCTCGTATTGCGAATGCACTACTTCGTCGTGTGAGAGACTTTGCTCAAATCAAAGGTGATGGTACAATCGAAATAAATATCACACGCACTGCATTAAATGCTTTGAACGTAGATACGTTGGGATTGGATGAGATGGACAACAAAATATTGATGACCATCATGGATAAATTCAACGGGGGTCCTGTGGGATTAACGACCATTGCAACTGCGGTGGGCGAAGATTCGGGAACGATAGAAGAAGTATATGAACCATTCCTCATTCAAGAAGGGTTTCTAACCCGCACTCCGCGCGGTCGTCAGCTCACAGAATTGACGTACAAGCATCTTGGAAAACTTCGTAAACCCGATGCGGGAAAGTTGTTTTAAGAAGATTTTTTATAAAAAGAAAAAGGGCCGTCTCATTGTGGACGGCCCTTTTCATTTTATTCAACAATTAATTTTCCTGAATGAGGATTGTTGTTCGAGTCAAGTGCTCGGAAGAAATAGATTCCAGATGGTTGATCTGTGAGATCCACTTGAACGAGTTGACCGCTAGTGCGCGCTACTCTGATAAGCTTTCCAGCAGTGTCATAGATCTCTACTTGGGTGATATTGTTTTTTGACAACCAAGTAAATTGACCTTCTGATGGATTTGGGAAAACAGTGATATCAGAAGTGATGGCTGAATTATTTTCTTCAATGCTGGTGACTGGGCCGTTTGGACCATACACCGTGAAGTATGCCCAAGCAGCACAAAGCGGATTGTCAGTTTCTGTAACAAGAACAGCGTAGGTTCCTACTGGCAAATTATTGATGCTAGTCGAAGTTGATCCCGTATTCCACAAGTAGCTGTAGGAGCCGCTACCACCTGTAGCTGTTACGGATACCGAGCCATTTCCATTGTAGATCGAGTTGCTTGAAGAATTGCTTCCGCTGATAGATAGTGAAAGATTACAACCGCCAATAGCTACATAGTATGTTCCTACACGCTGACACTGATTAGCGTCTGTAACAGTTACAACATAAGCGCCCGGAGCCAAACCATTGATAGACGATGTGTTTTCTAAATTGCTCCATGAATAAGTGTAAGGTGCAGTACCTCCGTTTGGAGTCACCATAGCCGTACCGTCCATTGCTCCAATGCTAGACTCACCGCTGCCGCTCATGCTGATGGTGAAGTCATCACAAGAAGGCAGATTGAGAACGATCGCATCGAGGAAGAATTCACTTCCTGCTACTGGAGTTGGAAGCGGCAATTCAGGAACACCGAAAGCACTGAGGTCGGGAATAGAACCAATGCTTGAAGTAGCCCAAATATCTAGGCGATCAGGAGCAAGATCAGAGTAATAAGCAATAGGAATATTGACCGTTGTCCAGTCATTTACATCGACAGATACTTCGAAGAAACCTTCACCGATGGTTTCGTCTTCTTCGGTGGCTGGATTATAACGAGTGAGCTCTACGTGAAGTCCGCAAGCATCGTTGGCTCCGGGATTTGCTTTGTAGCGGAAGTCAACCGAGATAGGACGTTGAGAGTAGGCGATACCAGGGGTTTCATAAGATCCTAATTGGATACTACCGCCGAGTGGGTTTGGAAGGGGAGTGGGAGGTCCGAAAGGCCCGAAGATGGCGAAGTCTGGGCATTCCGGGCAATTTCCGGTGACCATTCGAACAGAAGAATTGCCTTGTGCAGGATTGGTAGTTACTTGTTGCACAGTAGTGGCGCCGCCGCCAGGTTGTGTGATCGCATTAGAAGTGGTCCAGCCGGTTGGATTGTTGCCACTCCAGTTTTCGAAATTGAGATTGCTCTGCGCTGAAAGCGTGAGCGTGGTTGAAATTAATGCGAGAAATGCTAGTGTAATTTTTCTCTTCATAGATAGTGATTTAAATGGGTTATAAATAAAAATTAGATTTTAAATGTCGCCGCCGCAAAACCAAACACTGTGCCAACAGCGGCTTGTGGATAGAGTGTACTTATATTTGAGCCAGTAAGCATTTTAAAACAACGCATGAAAAAAGAGCAGCGAATAAAACAGATTAGTAAAGCTTTGGGCTTTTCTTTTTGTGGAATTTCGTGTGCGGAATTTTTAGAAGAAGAAGCACCGCGCTTGGAAGCGTGGTTGCAGCAGGGCATGCATGGTAAGATGACTTACATGGAAAATTATTTTGACAAGCGCTTGGATCCGCGCTTGTTGGTGCCTGGAGCCAAATCTGTGGTGTCAGTTTTATATAATTATTTTCCAGAAAAAAAACCGAATGATTATTCGGTTAAGATAAGTAAGTATGCGTATGGTGAGGATTATCACTTTGTGATAAAGGATAAGCTGAAAGAAATGATGCGCTTGATTCAGGAGGAGTTTGGAGCGGTTGAGGGAAGAGTATTTGTGGATAGTGCGCCGGTGCTGGATAAGGCGTGGGCAAAGAAAGGAGGATTGGGATGGGTTGGAAAAAATGCTAACTTGATCAATAAAGGAAATGGATCATTTTTTTTCATTGCTGAATTAATCATTGATTTGGAGTTGGAGCCCGATGGTCCTGTGAAAGACTATTGCGGAACGTGCACAGCGTGTATCGACGCGTGTCCGACTGACGCCATTGTTCAGCCGTATGTGGTGGATGGCAGTAGATGTATTTCCTACTTAACGATAGAGTTGAAGGAACAGGTTCCTCAAGAGTTTAAGAACAACCTAACCGAATGGGCATTCGGTTGTGATATATGTCAGGATGTATGTCCTTGGAATCGATTTTCGACCCCGCATCAGGAGCCGCGATTTGAACCAAGTGATTCATTTTTAAGTCTGAGTAAACGGGATTGGCAAGAAATGACTTCAGAAGTTTTTACAAAACACTTTCAAAAGTCACCTTTAAAACGGGCAGGACTAGAAAAGTTGAAGTCGACGATTTTTGGTGAGTAAAAAAAGCCCCCTCCAAATATGGAGGGGGCGGTTAATGACATTTCTTTTTTTGTTGGATTTAAACCAAACCTGGTCTAAATGCGCGGGCGATGATGTCGCCATAAACAGAGCCAAACTGATCAACACACCATTTGTAAAAATTCAACAGCTCTTCAGCTTTCAACCTCTTAATGGCCTTTTCTAACTCTTTACGGAATAGCAGTCGATCGAAGCTCACCTTTAGAAGGATTTCCTTGCAAAAATCTAACATGGCTTCAAATTTTCTGTAACGAAGATGGCGTTTTTTTTTAATTATCGGTTGTGAATGTATGTTACTTTTTCACAATCTGCTTTTGGTAGAATTGTGAAGTGGTTTTCTAGACTTCGGCAACGTTGGCCTGCTCATTTTATTGCACATTGCCGATAATTTATCATCTTTGAAAAAACATCGATCCTATGAGACTTATTTTGACGCTTTTAGCACTTTTGGGCACGCTTAGTTTTCACGCTCAAACCAATAAATCCACCGACGTTGAAATTTCTGGATTGCCTGTTTCCATGAAACAAGGTGAAGCATTAAAGTTTGAATTGATTGCGAAAAAAGATATTAAAGCCGAGGTAGCCATCTTTATGGACACATACCTCGCTTACCAAGCCAACGCCGAAATCAAAGCCGGCACTCTCACCTACGAGTTCGACACCACCGGCTGGAAACCAGGTAAGTATTATGTGCTAGTAAAAAATGAAACGATTCATTATCAAGTGGATTTCAAGCTTGAATAAATTTCGATTCTCAATTCTCAAGTCTCAATTCTCAATTCGGAATTCGACATTCGAGATTCATTTCGACATGTTGCATTTCATTTGTCCATATCCGCTGTCCATATAAGGCGAGCTGCAGCTCGCCTCTACATTCATATCCATATCCATATCCGCTTCTCTATATCCGCTTCTCCATATCCTTTCTTCTATGACAAAACTTACTGCTTTATTGAACGAATACGGTGAGAGCCATCAGCATCCTACTAATAAGTTGGTGCATTGGATTTGTGTGCCGTTGATTTTTTGGAGTATTGTAGGGCTGCTCTATGCTATTCCATTCCGTGCATTCAATGATTGGATCAATGTGGCTTCTTTGGCCTTGGTGGCGGTGTTAATTTATTATGTGCGCTTGTCCTTGAAGTTGGCGATGGGGATGTTTGTGTTTGCAGCAATATGTATACTATCATGGCGACTCCTCGAAACGATGCAATTACCTATTATCGCTGTGGCACTAAGTGTATTCGCGGGTGCTTGGATTGGTCAATTTTGGGGACATAAAATCGAAGGCAAAAAACCGTCTTTCTTAAAAGACATCCAATTCCTCCTAATAGGCCCCGCGTGGCTAATGAGTCAAGTGTTGAGAAAGTTCTAATTCGGGATTTCCTCCCTTCTCCTTTATATCCATATCCATATCTGCTTCTCCATATCCTCTGTCCATATCCGCTTCTCCATATCCGCTTCTCCATCTCCTCTGTCCATCTCCTCTGTCCATCTCCTCTGTCCATCTCCTCTGTCCATATCCTCTGTCCATATCCGCTTCTCCATATCCGCTTCTCCATATCCGCTTCTCCATATCCTCTGTCCATATCCGCTTCTCCATATCCTCTTCTCCTCTGACATTTGTCATTTGTCCCTTGTCATTTGTCATTTGTATTATCCTTATTTTTGCGGTTTGAAATAGGATTCAGCGCTGGCGCTGATTGTTAGTCATCACATCATGAAGAAGCTCTACAATACAGTTGATAAAAGGATTTTGAAGGAACGCATAGCGAAGAGCAATGAACCGCGTACTACGGTTTCCTTTTACAAATACCACCAAATCGAAGATCCGCAACAGTTCAGAGATGATTTGTTTTTGGCCTGGACCTCTTTTGGTGTATTGGGCAGAACATATGTGGCTAGCGAAGGAATCAATGCACAGATCAGTGTTCCCGACGCACAATTCGATGCGTTTAAAAATCATTTGTATTCGATTTCTTTTTTGAATAATGTACGATTGAATACTGCAGTCGATGATAATGGCAAATCATTCTTTGCATTGCGTCTGAAGGTGCGCCCGAAGATTGTTGCTGATGGAATCGAGGATCCGAATTTCGATCCTTCTAATACGGGAAAGTACCTCAGCGCTGAGGAGTTTAATGCAAAGATGAGCGATCCGAATACGGTTGTTGTAGATATGAGAAATCACTACGAGTCGGAGGTCGGACACTTCGAGGGTGCATTATTGCCCGATGTGGATACGTTTCGTGAGGAGATCAAAGTGGTAGAGGATATCTTGAAAAATGATAAGGACAAACAAGTGTTGATGTATTGCACCGGAGGCATTCGTTGTGAAAAGGCATCTGCTTACATGAAGTACAAAGGCTTCGAGAATGTTTATCACTTAGAAGGCGGGATCATCAAGTATGCTCGCGACATCAAAGCGAAGGGCGTTGAGAACAAATTTAAGGGGGTAAATTTCGTCTTTGACGAAAGAATGGCAGAACGTATCGGAGATGAAGTGATCGCTAAATGTCACCAGTGCGGAACGCCTTATGACATCCATACCAACTGCGCGAATCTGGCCTGCCACATTTTATTCATACAATGTCCCAATTGTAAAACCAAATACGACAATTGTTGCTCTGAAGAGTGCCAACACATCTTCCACCTCCCCGAAGAAGAACAACGCGCCATCCGCAAGGGCAAAAAGGCAGAGAGAAATGTGTTTAAGAAGGGGCGGTTTGGGAGTGACAAATGACAAGCGCCGCCCTGAGCGTTATGAAGCGTCAGCGTAGTATAGCGAAGGGAGACAAGAGACAAATGACAAGAGACAAATTACAATTGAACATTCTTGATCGGCTGGACTATTTGTGTGTGGCTATAGTTTATTGAGTTTTTTTTTGATTGTAATTATGCTAGCACCAAGCATTCTTTTTATTTCACTTAATTTTCTAAGAATGTCCTGAGGGACTTCAATCTGTTTATTTCTCGAGCACAATTCTAACCAAAATTGAGTTTCTGACGCTTCCTTCTCTGATATTTTAAGTTTATGTAGCAAATCGCTAGGACTTTCCGCATACTCAGCCTCATAGATATTAGCGCCAATTGACGATGCTGATCTAATGAGTTGATTCGATATTTCAAACATTTTCTTTTCTTTTAGCAAATCACAGAAGGAGATAATGGTGGCGGCGAAATCAAGGGATCTTTCTTTCAGAATATGTTTCATAAATTAAAATTTTCAGCAAAGAAAATTTTAAATCCACTCTATTAATGAATGGTATCATTTGTTTAAAACGTCATTTTGTTATTCAATATTCGCATAAAAAAATCCTGCCAAAAGCAGGATTTAAATCGTTTTCATACAACACGACCACTATTTAATATTTGTCACTTGTCATTTGTCTCTTGTCATTTGTCATTTGTCATTTGTCATTGAGAATCGCTTCAATCTCTTCTACTTCTAGTGGGAAGTTGGCGAAGAGATCGCGGTTGCCGGTGGCGGTGATGACGATGTTGTTTTCGAGACGAATGCCTAAGTTTTCTTCGCGGATATAAATGCCGGGTTCTACTGTAAATACATTTCCTTCTTGAATAGGCTCGGCCCAGTTTCCGACATCATGAACATCTAGTCCTAGGAAGTGGCTGGTACCGTGCATGAAATACTTTTTATATGCTGGCCAAGATGGATCCTGATTTTTCACATCATCTCTAGAAATCAACCCAAGATGGATGAGTTCTTTGGTCATTAATTCTCCTACTTCTTTGTGATATTCATGCATGTATACACCTGGCTTGAGAAGGGCGGTAGCACCTTTCATCACGCGCAATACTGCATTATATACATCCTTTTGTCGAGGTGTAAATTTTCCACTTACAGGAATGCAGCGTGTCATGTCTGCGTTGTAGTTGCCATACTCAGCGCCTACGTCCATGAGGATTACATCGCCTTCTTTACAAGGCTTATCGTTATCGATATAGTGCAATACACATGCGCTAAAACCAGATGCGATGATAGGGGTGTAGGCAAATCCTCTTGATCCGTGGCGAAGGAATTCATGCGCGAATTCAGCTTCGATTTCATATTCCATAACGCCAGGTTTGATCATTTTCATCACACGTTCTAAACCACTTTGTGTGATATCGATGGCGCGTTGAAGTTGTGCAATTTCTTCACTGTCTTTCACAGCGCGCAATGCATGCATGATTGGAGCTGAGCGCTCGATGATGTAGTGAGGATATTTTTCTCTAAACCATTTTGAAAAACGCATTTCGCGCGTTTCAACTTCTATCGTAGCTCTTGTGTGTTCATTGCTATTGAGGTAAACGCATGAAGCTTCATTTAACAAAACATGAATGACTTTGTCAAAGTCTTTTACCCATTGAATATTCTGAACTCCAGTTTGCTCGCGCGCTTGCTCTTTGGTAAGTTTTGCACCTTCCCAAATAGCAATGGTTTCGTTTGTTTCTTTTAGAAAAAGAATTTCGCGTTGCGCTGCATGAAAAGAGTCTGGGAAGATCACAAGGATGCTTTCTTCTTGATCGACGCCGCTGAGATAGAAGATATCCGAAGCTTGCTTGAATGGAAGGTGTCCATCAGCACTTGTTGGATAAATATCATTGCTGCAGAAAATCGCGAGGCCACCTTTTTTTAGTTTAGCAGCGAAGCGTTTTCTATTTTGAATATAATGTTCTTTCGAAAGTTGTTTGTAGCGCATAGTATTATTGTAGCATTGGCCATTTCATCACTTCATCTTCTTCGATGTCGCGAGCAGCGGCTTTTCCGATTACTGTTTTAATTTCTTTAGGTGATATACCACTTGCTGGTCTTTTCCATGTAAGGTCTTCAGCTGTGATGATTTGACCAGCGGGAATTGCGCGAGAAGCTACGAGGCTTCTGCGAGCATTTGCTCTTGCGGGTGCTTCGCTTTCTAATGCCGTCATTTCGAAAGTACCCATCAATTCAAATGTTCGATCCATGCGATTCCAGAAGTGTTTTAAATCTTCTTTGTCCATCGCGTGGTAGTGGTCATTTCCTGGTAATGTTTTATCGTGTGTGAAGTGCTTTTCAATAACTGCAGCACCGAGGAGTGTGGCTACTTCACAGGTATGCATATCCTTTGGCAACGTATGGTCGCTATATCCTGGAACCACATCTGGGAATAGGCGAATCATATCTTTGATCATACCAAGGTTTGCATTAGGATCCATCGTGGGATAGTTCAATACGCAGTGCATCAAACAAAGCGGAACTCCATAGCTTTCAATGGTTTCAACAGCTTGCATGACTTCCCATTTGTATGCAGCGCCTGTAGAAAGGATGATAGGCTTTCCGAAGCTGCATTGATACTCGATGAAAGGAAGATTAGTAAGATCGCTGCTGGATATTTTGAAAACAGACATCAAGTCGTTGAGGAAAGTAGCACTTTCCACATCGAATGGAGTGCTCATGAATTCGATACCCGCAGTTTCGCAGTAGCGCGCCAATTCTTCGTATTCTTTTTTCCAGAATTTATCATATTTCTTAAAGAGCTCAAACTGGCTTCTGGTGGGCTCTTTGGTGATGTCCCAATAGTATGGGCTGTCTTTACTGGCAATTGTTTCAGCCTTGTAGGTTTGAAATTTAATGGCATGTGCTCCACCTTCAGCGGCTTCATCAATCAGACGCTTTGCAAGGTCCATTGAACCCTCGTGATTCACGCCTGCCTCTGCAATCATATATGGTTTGTGCAGTTTGCGTGGGTTGTAGGTGGAAAGAAAATTGACCAGTTTCATATATAGGTAAAATTACTTTTTTCTATTGGGTAAATATCGTAAAAATTATGAGCGGTATCATTTGTCTTGAAGGATGACCAATTTTGCCGTAGCGGGGTCAAATCGGAAGGTGGGAGTAAGGAGGATTTTTGTGTCACCTTCTTGCACTACTTGCGTTCCGTTGGGAAAAATATTTTCCAGTTGACGAAGGTGATCTTCATTATCAATTATTACAAAATTGAAAATCTTATTTTCATCAAAATACCAAGCTCTGCTGTTTGCATGCAAGTAAGGAAAGACATCGGGAAATACTGCAGAGATGCAGATTTTATTTTTACATAAATACTCATGTGTTTTAGCATTCCAATATGTGGAAACTCCTTGTTTCAATTGGTATTTTTCTATCAAGGTGTCTACCTCTTGTGCAAATCTTGGATAAAGATTGATCTTCTCTTGAAAACGTGGTGTATGTAAAGCGAAACAGATCACGATTGTTAGACATACAGTAGTAAATGAAAATCTAGTCAATCTACTTTCCTTTAATTGTGAGATCAGGAAGAAAACACCGACTAAAAAGGAGATTAAAAGAGCTCCAACAAAGTAGCGATGATGTTCGTAGGAAATATAGTTGCCGTTTATAATAGGGCCTGAAACGGTGGTGAATAAGCTTGTTGCGATCAAGAAGAAAACGATGGTTTTGCTTTCTTGAAGGTTTAGTTTTTTCTTTAGAAAAATGACAAAGAAAAAAATTGCAAAGAGAAAAGCTCCTAGGTAGAATATTGACTTCGCATCAAAACCGCCAAGCACCATCTTTAAGTCATGCATAAAATTAGTCGCGGACTCTTTTGTATGTGAAAAAGCAAATTCTCTGAAGGCTCTTTCGATGGTGGGTAGTGCAGGCTCTCTGTGAGAATTAATGTAGGTGTTTGCGGTGAGAAAAGAAGCGGTAAGAATCAGTAGAAGAGTAGAGGCTAATTTGAAATTTTTTTGAAAAAGAAATATCAGCCCAAGTCCGAGAAAAGGCACAAGACATTGAATCCAAAATAGTTTATCATTTATTCCTGCAAGAGTGATATGTATCAAAAATATCAGCCACCATGCTGATTGTTTTTTATTAAATATTTGAATAAAAATACGAATGGCAATAAGGGTGCTTATTGAGGCTCCAAGATGATAGGCGTTACTTAGAAGTTGAAAGGTAAATTCTAAATCGTTATGAAGAATGATTGCGGTGAAAGGCAAACCTGATAGTAGGATGCCCAAAGCTTTTTGATGAATCGAGAGTGACCGAATTGCTACGTGGACAATATTTCCAGTCAGAAATACAAAGAGTAAGTATTGAAGAATTCCAAAGGTGATCGTGGTTGCAATCGTATGGTTGATGATTGCCATTAGTATTGAGAAAAGGAGAAAATCAGGATAAAGATTTGGTGCAGCATTAAAGGACCACTTGTTGAATTCTCCGCCATCCACCATTAAATCACGATAGATACTCGGTAGGTACATGGTGTCTGAATTCAGAAACATTATCTGAAAACCATCATTATCCATGAGTGCAATGGATATCGCAATCGTGCAAATCAATCCTAAGAATGCTAAAGGCAGAGGATATGATTTGAGGAGTCCTGACATACTAATTTTATCCAAATAGAGAAGAGAAGAGTTCTTCTACACGAGCCACTTGATGCACTTTGATTCCCTTCGAAATATTTTCAATTCCTTTATTGTATTTAGAAATATAGATTTCATCGAAGCCGAGTTTGGCGGCTTCATTGATTCGTTGATCTATTCGAGTAACGGGACGAATTTCCCCGCTCAATCCCACTTCACCTGCAAAGCAGACCGAACGAGGAACGGCGATGTCTTCAGAGCTAGAGAGGATTGCTGTAATCACGGCCAAGTCCATTGCAGGATCCTCGAGTCTCATTCCTCCAGCGATGTTTAGAAATACATCTTTCATAGCGAGTCGGAATCCACATCTTTTCTCCAATACAGCTAAAAGCATATTCAATCTTCTAATGTCGAATCCAGTGGTACTTCTTTGTGGAGTGCCATATACAGCAGTGCTTGCAAGTGCTTGTATTTCTACTAGCAGAGGTCGAAGGCCTTCCATAGTGGCAGCGATAGCGGTGCCGCTAAGCTGATCGTTTTGTGCGTTGATTAAAATATCAGATGGGTTGTCGACCTCTTTCAATCCACTTCCCATCATTTCGTAGATACCAAGTTCGTTGGTGCTTCCGAAGCGATTTTTGGAGGTGCGCAGGAGGCGATAGATGTGATGACGATCGCCTTCAAATTGAAGCACGCAATCGACCATGTGTTCAAGCACTTTTGGTCCAGCGAGTGTTCCTTCTTTTGTGATGTGTCCGATTAGAAAAACAGATGTGTGATTTTCTTTCGCATACTTCATCAATTGTGTGGTGCATTCGCGCACTTGAGAAACACTGCCAGGAGAGCTTTCGATCATTGATGTAGTGAGCGTCTGAATAGAGTCGATGATGAGTAAATCAGGACGCGCATCTTTGAGGTGAATCATGATATTGTCTAGTGATGTTTCCATCACTACCATACATCTTGGATTATCATACCCGAGGCGCTCGACGCGCATTTTAATTTGATCTTCGCTTTCTTCTCCGGAGACATAGAGAACACTCATGTTGAGTTGTTTCAGAGCCACCTGGAGCATGAGCGTGCTTTTCCCGATTCCTGGTTCGCCGCCGAAGAGGATAAGGCTGCCGGGCACAAGTCCGCCGCCTAATACGCGATGGAGTTCTTGATCGACAATCGGGATGCGTTGATGTATATCAGATTCGAGTTCGGAAATGGGGCGGGGTTTTGAAATTCTACCGCTGAGTTTGGATGGAACTTCTGAAGTTGTTTTTGATACCACTTCCTCCACGAACGTATTCCATTCGCCACAAGATGGGCATTTACCAACCCATTTAGGACTTTGGGTGCCGCATGTTTGACAAAAGAATGCTGTTTTAATCTTGCTCATCTGATCTGTTTAGTGTGGCGAATGTATCTAAAAAAAAGAAGCCCTTTTCATACGAAAAGGGCTTTCTTATACAGAGTAGTTATACTATTATTTCAATACGGTAAAGTGTCCCTCAACAAGGGTAGTAGTACCGAATGGAAGTTCAATGATGTAGTAGTAAGTTCCAGTTGAAAGATCTCTTGGTCCCCAATCGTTTTGATAGTTCATGGAAGAGTAAATTTCTTTACCCCAACGATCAAAGATTTGAATTTTTGTGCGAGGGTAGAAGTCAAGTCCTTCAATGAAGAAAGTGCTGTTGAATTGGTCACCGTTTGGAGTGAATACGTTTGGAATTTTGAGGTTACAAACGTTCGCTGCTACAACGAATGTGGTGCTTGCTGAACCACATACGTTGGTTGCTGTTCCTGTTACAGTGAATGGTAGTAGTTGGCACTCCAAAGGAACACTTTCTGAGCATAATTCGAAAGTTGCTTGCAAGTTTCCAGGAATTGGAAGATTTGCACATGAGCTGGTCCAAGAATATGAAGTAGCATTGGTTGATTCAAGGTTCAGGACTTCACACTCTCCAGGGCATACTGGACGTTCATCTGCGACGTCAGCAGCAGTCGTTGGAATTTGAGAGATAGTTACATTTGAACAACTTTCAAGGCTAGTGTTACAACCAGCTAGGTCCGTAATGTCGTAGCAATACTCTCCAGATTCATCTACTGTAATGCTGTTTACATTTGTTTGTCCAGTGCTCCAAGTGATAGTGTATCCAAGAGGAACATTCGTAGTCAATGTTACTTGATCGTCATCGCACTCTAGGATTGATGGCGGAAGTGCAGGAGCTGTTGCTGTAGGCACGGCAATCACATCGGCACAAGCTTGGGGTTCGCTATCACAAAGGTTTGAAACAGTTACGCAGTAAGTTCCTGCAGTCGATACAGTAGGAGCTGGGCCACTTAAGGTACCAGGAGTCCAAGTGTACACGAGGTTAGAGTTGTCAAAAGAAGATGCGATAGGATCAAGAGATACAGTTGCACCTGCACAAAGAAGTTGGTCATTCAATACTACAGCTGGTACATCATTTTGGTGTTGTACAGTGAAGCTGTCTGTTGCTGTTCCACAACCGTTTGTGATCGACGCAGTAACGGTGTAGTTTACATAACCTACATAAGGTCCTGCGACAGCAGAAAGTTGATTGTTTGCAACGTTGATACTATTTCCTGTCCAAGTAATTTCACCAGTTCCACCGAGGTCGGTAATGGCTGCAGTACCAGTTACAGTTTCTGGATCACAAAGAAGTGTATTTCCATCTGGCGAAAGAGCGAGTGTAGGTGCTTCGGTGAACTCAAAAGTGTAGCAGTAATCGAGGCTACACGTAGGGTCATTGAAGCAAAGTTCATAGATACCGTAATCGCCAGGAGTGAAAATGTTTGGTGATTCTACTCCGCTCGCAACAGGATTGTATTCATTGTTGGTAGTCAATGACCATCCAGCAGGACCAGTTACAGTCCATGTTCCAGAAAGTGGTTGAGCTGCACAAGATGAAGTACCTGAGTAAACTAGTCCAGGAGTCATGCCTACTGGGCTTTGGAACACTTCACCATTACAATTGATTACCCAGAAATAGTTGTTTACGTCCAGCGTAGCATTTCCATTGTTGGTATAAGTCAATGTGAAAGTATCACCGAGTCCGATAGGTACATTGAAGAATGTGAAAGTACCAGTGGTGCTCATGATATATGAATCAGAGGTGCCATCTGGGTGCGTTACTACAGTGGTGAGGTAAGCACCTTGCCATCCTGAGCTCGATTGATCTTGACAATAAACGAGGAGTGTACCTGAAGCTGGATTGCTGTAACCACCTGTGAATTCGATTGGTTCCAGTCCATCGCAGTATGCTCCAGAAAGATCGTTGTTTGCTGGGTCGATGAACGATTGCACCTGCACGATTTGTTGAATGTTCAATCCTTCGCAACCAGCTTCGTTTTGAACGATAACACCATAGTATCCAGGATTGCTTCCACTTGCTTGGAAACATTGTTCGTTGGTAGGTGTGGAAGAAGGAATGTTTCCTTCGTAACCAGGATAGACAAACCACTCGTAGGTTTCCCATTCCTCTTCAAGACAAACTGCTTGAGTTACGCCAGGGCAGAGTTCGATTGGAACGTTTCCACCAACAAATGCAGGAATGAAATATTCTGTTGCATCTACAAATGCGGTTGCAGTTGAGCTACATTCTCCTATGGTTCCTACAACAGTAACGTTTCCGCCATCATCAACAGAGCAGTCTTGCGTATCGCAACCAGTGCTCCATGAATAGCTATCAAAACCAGGAGTAGCAGATAGTACAGTTTCACCACCAGCACAGAATGTTAGAACACCCTCGATGCTAATAGCTGGTGGAACAATATCAAATACTTCGAACACATATGTGAGTGTCGTAGACTGGGCTGGGTTTCCGTTATCGGTAGCAGTGATAGTCACGACATTGATGCCCGCATTGCTTCCATTAGCAGCAAATGACCCTGTGTGGCTAGCGGTGTTACCGGCAGTCACTGAGGAAGTCAATCCTGTACCAGTTTGAGTAGTTGTAATAACTGTGTTTTGACCTGCTTCTGGTGCAAGGAATTGCATGGTGAGATCATATACTTCACCTTGGCACAAGCTAATGGTGTCGCAAGGGGCGCTCACCGTTGCAAGAGGTGCGTTGTTCGGAGAAGTAACACATGTATTGAAGTTCAAGGTTCTAAAGTCTAGCCAATCGATACCATCTTGTTGGTTCGCGTTAGCTCCGTTTGGACCGTTATAGTTTCCATTGTTCAGGTTGAATCGACCAAATTGAACACCGTTATTTCCTGCAAGACGGTCAGCTCCTACGTTAGCTGGTGTGGGGCCGTTGAATCCACCGCTTCCACCAACATCACCGTGAGCCCACTGCATGTCTTTGTAGCAGAATTGAACATTGTTTCCACCAGGAACAATTCCTGCATCATTTGCAGAAATGATGATTTGAAATGTATTAGTCTTATCTGCATGGTTGGCGAAATAACCAACTTCAACATAATTTAAGTAGAATGCCTCAGGAGTAATTTTGTAATAGAGCTCACCAGAAGCTCTGAAGTCGAAATCGGCCCAGAATCCACAAATGTGGTCGTATTGTGGTTCACCATTGGCTGGTGTAGGAAATTCTGATGGAGTCCAGTCGAAATATCCGGTATTACCAAATACAATGGTACCTTTTGAAGTCAATACGATTTGATTGAAGTCTTGTCCAAAGAAACAGAAATTGAAAGGTAATTGAAGCGGACCAATCCAACAGTCAACTCCAGGGCCACCGCCTCCGCAGTTAGGCCAGTTGTTTGGATCGGATGCCGTGTATGAAGCATCCGGTTCAATCCAACATTCGCAATCGTCTGTCAATGATTTTGCGTTGCCGGCTGAACCACCTTTTCTTTTTGTAAAATTGCTTAGTTTGCCTTTGTTTTCAGTGTAGATAGAACGTACGCGTTGATCATCATATCGAGGGTCGCTTCTGAAGAGTTCCCAGTCTTCTTTGCTCATGTATAACAAGCGATCGTACATGTAAAGTTCTTCTTCAGATAGCTCAGGGCTGTATTTCCAAGAATTACTTCCACGCATGCTTTGCAAAAGACCATTGAGGTCTGTTGTTTGAGCGCTTAGTAAATTAGTGATAGTGAGAGAAATAATGCTGAGTACAAGTAATTTTTTCCTCATTTTTGGTTGGTTAAGCAAAACAAAAAATTCAAACTGATAAGCCACAAATATAATGCGCCTTATTCAGCGAACAATTGAATAATTCCTGACTTTGACTGAATTTGATCAAAATGGTCTTGAACGGAGAGAATGTATTGATAGGCGCCAGGGGCTGCTTTATCTCCTTGCATTGTTTCTCCGTACCAGGTGAACTGTTCTTTGCTTTCAAAGATTCGATTACCATTTGAGTCAACGATGGTCAGAGAAATTATTTGAGATTCGTTCTTAGTTTTATCTGCAAAATCAATAAAGTCATTTTTGCCGTCATTTCCAGGCGAGAAAGCATTGGGTATTTCAAACTTTACGGGTTTGAATGCTTTTAGGATATTTTTCGAAGTTACATTTTGATTATCTCTACTTGTTACAGCAAGTTGAATTTCATATTCACCTTCTTCCAAGAATTGATGACTAAAATTGTTATCTGTTGATTTTACTTCACCATTGATGGACCACTCGAAGGATTTAGCTTTATCAGTGGATGCAAAGAAGAAGTAGCGAAGTGCATTTTGGTCGACTGTCTTAATTTGAAACTTAGCGTCTATAACTTCTTCTGTTATGCCATCATTAACAGGGTACGGGTTTGAGTTAGGAGTGGGTACTTGATATGGCGCTTGATTATTCGACGGTTTTTGACTAGGAATAATATTTCTTTCAATTGCTGCCTCAGTTTCTGAAGTATTAGGTGTTGATTCTGTCTCGTTTCGTCCTTGCTCCTTGGTTTGAGCAGCGGTGATTACATTCGACTCAACTGGTTCTGAGGCTTGAATTGAAGAGCTTTCAGATAGGGCAGACTCTTGAGTTTGTTCAGTTGTCTTTTCTTTTGTCTGAATTTGCTCCGTTTTAGGTGCGTTTTCTACTACAACCGTTTTTTCATCAGAAGTAGCAAAGAATACTCCTGCAGAAATTACTGCCGCAGCGGTACCGCCGATGATTGCTTTTCCGAGTAGTGTTTTCAAAAATGGAACACCCGCTGCAGGCGCTGAAGCGGCAGGCAGTTGAGAGGCAATATTTCCCCATAAAGAATCACTGAAAGTAGACTCATGTTGATTGAGTTTATCATTCAGTAAATCAGAAATATTTTTATCTATTTTATCCAAAATATTTTTCTTGTTCGGCTAACGTTTTCTTCAACCATTCTTTGGATTTTAGGAATTGTGTTTTGGAAGTATTCTCAGATATTCCGAGCATTTCTCCTATTTCCTTATGTCCGTATCCTTCTACTGCAAAAAGGTTAAAAACGGTTCGATATCCCGTGGGCATTTGATCAATGATGGCTAAAATCTCTTCAGCTTGCAATTGCTCAAGCCCACTTAAGGAACCCGCATCTATTTGCTCTGCGTGTTCAATATCGATGGTGTCTTTCCACTTTTTTTGTGAACGTATATGAGTGAGGGCAGTGTTGACCATTACTGTTCGAATCCATCCTCCAAGTGCTCCTGTGCCCTGCCATTGATGCAGGCGTTCAAAGACCTTGATAAATCCTTCTTGCAGAATGTCTTCGGCTTCTTCTCTATTTGAAAAATAGCGTCGACAAACGGTCATCATTTTACCAGCATACCTGCCGAATAGCTCTTTTTGAGCCTCTCGGTTGCCATTTCGACAAAGGGTTACTAGTTCTTGATCACTCATGCTTCATTCAAATAGGTGATGAAATTGGCTATAAAAAAGTTGTCCGGGAAGAATATTTTTTATTCGACCCGGACAATTTTAATTTTTTTTGAAAAAATGAAGTTTACCTCAAGAGGAAGACATGCCCTTCAAACACCTCGTATTTGCTGTCACTCAAGCGTTTTCCTTCGATGCGCCAAACAAACATGTCGGTTTGAGTATAGTATTGACCGTTCTCAATGTTCCCTGTCCAAGCTTGTTCTGGATCAGTGGTGTGGAAGACAAGGGTACCCCATCTATCGTAGATCCACATTTCATAAGTCTCAGGGTCCATGCCCTTAATAACAGGTAAGAACACCTCATTACGATCGTCCGCATCGGGTGTGAATGCCGTCGGAACCCACACTTGAAGCACACTTTCAATGACAATAGGCTTACACAATGTATCCTGGCAACCAAACTCAGTCGTGCTTATCAAGCAGACATCGTAGGTAGCTAGATCGATATCTGGGAATACATATGTTGGGTTTTCGAGATTAGAAGTTGCAAATGTTGCGAATTGCCATTCGTAGTCCGTTCCACCAACTGTTTGATTGATGAAGTCAATTTCCGTTTCTAGAACATTTGCATTAATTGGATCCCATGTAAACTCAATTTCAGGGAAGCCATACACTTCTATCGGGGTAAGCAGGGTATCTCCAACAACACAACCATCTATCGTTGTAACTAGTAATGATGGATTAAAAGATCCAAGCGTATTGTAGGTGTAAAGAATATCTCCACAAATTGGTTGGACAACTCCATTACCAAAATTCCAAATACAAGATTGAACTAGTGTTGGATCAGTGGCATTAGTGAATTGCACAGGTACAGGGAAGCAACCACTTGTATTGTCCACTGTAAACAAGACCTCTGGAACCGGGAATACAGTAATATCTAAAGTATCAAAGGCCGGAGGGTTACACCCATCATAGGCATATGCATAGTAAGCAGTAGTGGTTATCGGACAAACAGTAAAGTCTGTTCCTGTTTGAAGTGGTGGTGTTGCAACACTATTTGGTACTTCGAACCATTCGATATTTACACTTCCATTTCCTCCCGAAACTACTACGCTCATATCAACGCATTGATTTTCGCAAATAGAAACTTGGTCAAGTCCACCTTGTAATACCATTTGAATAGGAGGGTTCAAGAAGGCGCTTACTGAAACGGTGTCGCTGAAACAGCCTGGTGCGGCGAGGTCTTCAGCATACACATAAAGTGTAGTGTCTTGTGTAAGTACAAAGAAGAATGGGCTATTGCTTCCCTCAAGGCAGTTCACTGCTTCACAGTTATGCCAGAAGACATCAAAGTTTCCGCTTCCTCCTGTTACTGTTGCACTAAATGGAACTACATCTTGGTAGCAGAAGGGTGTTGGGAAAGTAGTTGGTGTAATGAAAATTTGTGGGTTCACTGAGTTTACTATTACAGTGGTGTCTCCAAGACAACCTATCGCATCAGTTACCAAAATATTGAATGCTCCAGTTGGAATACCTGTGAATGAACCGTTGGTATTCGACTCGATCACGGGGCCAGTAATATTGTATTCAACAGCAAGGTTGTCTACTATTTGAAGCGTACCAGTTGCTTCACCAAAACATGCAGGAGGAGTGATAACTACATCCTCAATGAAGTTTTCAGGTAAAGGGTTCATAGTAATCGAACCAACATAAGTACAGTTCTCATCATCTGTAATGACATAGTCATATGTTCCAGCACAAAGGTCTTCTCCCGTAAATGACCCTACAAGTTCTGGAAGAGGCACGGCCCAAACAATTTCGTATCCCCCAAAGCTTCCCGAAGGAATTACTTCAATGGTTCCATCACAAGCGCCGAAGCAAAGGTCAGCTGGGAAGTTTTCTTGTGTAGTTAGTGGTGTTCCAACTGTAATATTAATGTCCCATGTATTCTGACAACCGTTCAAATCTGTTCCTGTAACCACAAAAAGCTCATCTGCTGCAGGCTGCACGTTCATTGGGTTTGTTGTGACAGGGTCAATCAGAGAGGCACTCGCTGTCCACTCATAAGTGCTTGCACCTGATGCAGTGAGCTGCGCAGTAGCGCCATTGCAAATGATGTCGTCATCCGCAACTATACTGATAGTTGGTAGTCCGTGAATGACTAGTTCCATATCATCTGTCGCTGGACATTGGGCATTAAATGCAGTAACTGTAAAAGTATATGTGGCAGGAATATTTGAATTTGCAGTAGGCTGTGCTAATGTTTCATCATCCAAAATATTAGGAGTATCAGTCCAAGAATATGTTTGACCAACCACTGTTGGTGTGCCGATAACAATGTCTTCAAAAACACAAACCTCTAAATCAGGACCGGCGTCAACAGTTGGCAGAGGTATCTGTACAACGTTGATGCAAGTAGCGGGAGCAGAGGTGCAACCTGTAGCATCTTGCACCAAATCGATGCAATAGTTCGCTTGTGTGTTGATGGTTTCTGTGTGGGTGGTAGTTGCTTCATTCCATACTACACCATTCACAGTAATGTCAAATGGGGCTGTTCCTGTCAAGGCTAACTGTACGTCAACACTTGCGTTTTCACAGAATGTAGTATTACCAGTGATCCAAGTTGCTGTTGGAAGTGGAATCAGATCAAGCACTGCTGTTGGGCTTGCAGTATTGTTAACGCAAGTTGTTGCATCACTAATAGATGAAACAAAATAGTTTCCTTCAGCACATGCTTGGAAAGTATATGATGCAGTATTTGACACATGAGGATTGCCTGCATCAGGGCCGCTAGGTCCAGTAATATTAAAGGTCCATGGTCCTGTCCCAGTGAGTGCAATAGTAAAATCGTGACAAGTGCCTGTACATACAGATGCATTGGCACTGAAAGTAGCGGTTGGAAGTGGGTTTACAGTAAGTGTCACTGCTGTTGCTGCTGCGGAAGAAACACAACCATTCGCATCCGTAACGGAGGTGACATTGTAGTTTCCAGCGGCTGTTGCATTATATGCTAAAACACTACCCGGTCCATTGAACACATTTCCATTCGATGGTCCACTTGGAAGAGCAAGGTTGTAGGTAAACGGAGCAGTTCCAGTAAATGAAATATCAAAGGTGTGTGTTTGACCAGTACAAATAGTAGCACTGGCATCAAATGATCCTGTTGGTAGAGGATTTACAGTGAGAATTGACGTGTTGCTTGCGGCTGAGCTAACACATCCATTGTTATCAGTTACCGTTGTCACCTGATAGTTTCCTGGGTTTGCAGATGTAGCTGCAATGGTCGCCGATGTAGTCGCCGCATTCAGTCCGTTTTGCAGACCTGCTGGTGTAGTAATCCCATAGGTGAAAGGTGCAGCACCTGTGAAAGTAATATTAAATGTATGATTTGCACCAGCGCATATTGCCGCATTACCTGAAAGCGTAGCGGTTGGCAATGCATTAACGGTGACTACTATGTTTGGAGAGTCTGCAGTTTGAGGACAGTTGGCATCATTTACGGTGCTCACATAGTAGGTGCCAGCATTGCCAGTTGTAAAGTTAATGGTCGGTCCGGCTCCGTTAAGAGTTGCTACTGGAGCTGCACCTGTAGTAGACCATACTTGAACGTTAGTGAAAGGTCCAGTACCGGTGAGGTTGATGGTTCCATTAAAAGTTCCACCTTGACATATCGCACCACCACCAGCGAATGAAGCTGTTGGCAGGGCATTTACTGTGAGTGTTGTTGTTGGGCTCGTTGCTGTGACTGCAGTCAAGCACGATCCATTTGATGTCATTACAACGTATACTTGGGTATTGTTTGCAGGGTTGTTTACCGTTAAGGTATTACCAGTAGAAGCCTGCAATGCGTTATTGACATACCATGCATAGGTTGGAGCCGTACCACCGTTTGTTGGAGTAGCTGTGAATGTTACGTTCGTTCCTGCACAGACTGGTCCAGCTGGTAATGCTGCGATAGTCACCGTCGGAGTAACGAGCGGACTTACACTCATTACAATGTTAGTACTTGATGCTGTTGTAGGGCTAGCACATTGCGCATTGCTTGTTAGCGTAACTGAAACAGTGGCGTTATTCGTTAAGGTTGTCGATGAGAATGTTGCACTATTCACACCTTGATTGACGTTGTTTACAAACCAAGCATATGTTGGGGCAGTACCACCATTTACAGGTGTTGCAGTGAATGTGACGTTGGTACCTGCACAGATAGTTCCAGTAGGGTTAGCTGCAACTGTTACTGATGGAACAGCAGTAGGAATAACGTTCATTGTTATGCCGTTGCTTGTCACAGTCGCTTGGCTAGGACAAGCAGCACTACTGCTCATTTGGACAGTTACTACATCGTTATTCGCAAGCGTTGTTGAAGTGAAGGTATTTGCAGTTTGTCCTGCTTGATTATTTCCATTCACAAACCATTGAAAAGTAGGAGCCAACCCGCCATTGGAAGGAAGAGCGGTGAATGTCACGGAGGTTCCTTGACAAATGGCACCCGCCGGATTCGCTGTGATTGTCACCGTTGGCACTACCACAGGATTAACAGTGAATGTTAATGTATTACTTGTTGCTGTTGGCGCAGTTGTACAAGATAAGCTGCTTGTAAGAATACAGTATACAGATTGACCGTTCGTTAGTGAATTTGTTGTGTATGTAGCGGAGTTAGTTCCTACAGGAACGTTTCCAGGATTGAGATACCATTGGTAAGTAGGTGTTGGACCTTGACCGCCAGGTGTAGCAGTGAAGGTAACACTTGTTCCAGCACATATTGTTGTTGCAGTGCTTGCAGCGATGCTAATCGTTGGAGTTTGGTTTGTAGTTACCACTACGTTTTCACAATCATTAAGTCCTGAAGTCGTGCAGCCATTACCATCAGTTACAGAGGTAATGCAATAGTTAGTTGTCGCGCCTGGAGCTACATTTAGGTTATAGCTTGCCGTTGTGATTCCATTTATTGGCCATGCAACGCCTCCGCCAGTGCCATTAATAGACCAGTTTGGGGTACCTGTTAAAGCTACATTGAGATTGGTATTCCCACCAACGCAAATCGTAGTTCCCCCCGTCAAGTTAGCGGTTGGGAGTGGATTAACTACAACGTTGATCTGATTGTTCTGAGGATTAGAACAGAATGGCGCATTTGTGTACTGCACGTCTGTTATTGAAATAACAGTATTCTGTGTTGGGTTTATTCCATTTAAGACTTGACCATTTGTCCATGGAGCAGCCGGCAAATTGGGAGCACTCGCAGGATCTGCAGGGTTGGCATTCCACGTAACGTTGAACGAGCCAGCCTGGCTTAAGTTGACCGTAAGGTTTGCAGATTGACCAGAGCAAATAGGAGCTACTGGTGAGAATGTTCCAGTCACAAGTGGTCTTACCGTCACTGTTACTGGGCTATTCACTGTAGTTACGCAGGCAGGAAAATTGACAAATGATACAGATGTCAGTGTATAAGTGGTGGTTGCGCCTGGTGTGACGTTCACGCTGAAAGGCATTGCATTAATAGTCAAAGGCCACGCGATGCCTGCACCAGTGCCATTTACTACCCAAGGACCTGTGCCGGTAAGCACAAAATCAATAGTGGCAGAGGCACCAGCACAAATGGTGGTAGCATTTGTGCCGCCAATATTGATAGATCCTCCAGGTTGAGCGGCCGTATTGATAGTTGCACAAACCTGCGAAGAGCAGTTGGGAATACTTGTATCGGTTACTGTTACACAGTAATTTCCACCAGGTCTGTTTGTGATATCTTGTGTAGTCGAACCACCGGTCCATGCATAGCTGTATGGTCCAGAACCACCAACTACTGTTAGATCAATCGCGCCATTATTGAGTACGCACGTTTCATCAGTTACCGCGAGGTTCAAGCTCTGCAGAGAGACATCTATATCGATAAGTTGCGTAGCATTGCAAGAAGCAGGAACACCAGTAAGTGTAACCTGAATTTCAGTGTCTGTGCTAATAGATTCTAATAATTGCGTCGCATTATTTCCGTCGAAGCCTGGAGTTGCATCACCGGAAACGACAGACCAGGTGTAGCTGGCACCTCCAGAGGCGGTAACTGTTAAAGGTTGGCCAAGACAAATGGTGGTATCAGTAACAGTGGTTGTAATGCTCGGGTAAATGTTAATGGTAATTGATATGGCGTCGCTTCCCGGCAGAACGCATGCGTCGTCAATCGCTGAGAAATTGATGACGTGTGTTCCAATCATCGCAGGTGTCGTTAACATGGCAAAGTTGGCCAACGCTGGATTAACTCCGTTACTTGTCAATGTGGGATTACCAGCATTTAGGATAGCTGGATGAGTTTCGCTAATTGTGACACCTCGAATCGGATTTGTATTAGATGCCTGCACAGTAAATCGCAGGGAGTCTCCAGCGCAAATACCAATGGTCGTAGCGCCTTCGTTAATTCCGTAAATTAAACTTTGAATATCTGGATTATCGAATGTTGTTGGAGTTGAGACACACGTTCTCATGAGAACGGGATAGGATTCGACAAAACTTCCTACGACTTGGCCAGCAGAGTTGGTCATCGTAACCAAAATATTTCCGAGATAGAATCCGGGTGCAAGCCCTGCGGTGTTGAAAGAGACTGCTCCAGTAGTGGCGTTCACAGAAAGACCGGGTAGTGGGGTGTAGCCAGGGACATCAACGTTTGTTGATATCGCACCGCCAGTCGTTTGAGGAGCAATAGCGCTGAAGGTTAATGTATGTCCCGCAGGATTGCTTATGTTGAGATTGTTTGTAACAACACCATTATTTGCGCACTCGTAGATTGCAAGTGTTGTGTTGATGTCAATAGAATTGGTGCAGTTGTTTGTGTCGATATTGGCATAGACGTATGCGTCTGGTTGGGTGCTAGAATCGATGTTTAAGGCATAATTCCAGTTATTTTCATTCCAAACTGCTTTCCATGTGCATCCAGGAGCGAGCGTTGTGGTTGCAGAATAAACGACTTTTACTACACCTGGAATAAGACCTCCATTGTTGCTTTGAGCGAAATACGCTTCGCATGTGCTGTTCGCAAGTTCGGACGCGCACAAATCAGAAATTTCGGTTTGTGAAACAAAGTTTACTTGAAGTGAAAAAGGCAATGCACCACAGCCAGAAGGAAAAAGAAAGAGGTTTTCGCTGCTAAGTGCGGCTGTAGCACCAAAGCAATCTTTGTATTGGGTGTAAGTAATTTGATATTGGTTTCCCCCAAGGCATTCCCATGTGATATTTCCACCCAAAATCTGAGTGGCACTTGCTTCGGTGAAAAGTAGCGATAGTATTAGGCCCAGGACTATTCGTAGTACTTTCATTTGGAGATTGGCTTTTGCTAAATAGAGCTTCGCTCTGTTTGGTTAAGGTTTCATAATTAGACGCGAAAGTTTACCAAAGGGTCGCTCTGCGCCAAAAATTAAAGGGCTAAATATAGGAGATTTGTTGAAATGTTCAACAAAATCGGGCTGAAGTCGCGGGTTTTAGCGCTTATTTAACCTAAATCTTTAGAGTGTAAATAATTTGATAACAAAAAGAATAAGAATCCTTCACTTCGATTGATTGTCAATCCAAAAGATGGTAGTACATTTGTCCCCCTTGTTTAATGAAAACAATAACACGAATGAAAAGAGTTTTACTTTCAGGTTTAGTGTTCGCTGCGGCCCTCTCAATGAAGGCGCAAAATTGCTCAGATATATTCATTTCTGAATATGTTGAAGGAACACAGAATGACAAAGCAATTGAGCTTTACAACCCAACTAACCAAGCCATCGATTTAGGTGCTGGTCAGTATAAAATGGGAAGAGCAAGAGATGGTGCTCCAGCGCCAATGTTGCTCAACATTACTGGTATTATTGAGCCTTATGGAACACGTGTTTTTGTTCTAGACAAGCGCAATCCTGACGGAACTGGAAACGAAGTTCCAATTTCTGATGCATTACAAGCTGTTGCTGATACATTTGTGAACCCAATCTACGTGCAGTCTGATTCTCCATTCTATTTCAATGGTGATGATGCATTTGCACTTATCAAGGGCACAACTGTAATCCTAGACATCATTGGTAAAATTGGTGAAGATCCAGGAGGTGGATGGTCTCAACCTGGCGACCCAAATACGGCATGGTGGACTGAAGACAATACATTGATTCGTAAGAACACTGTACTAGGTGGTGTTACTAGCAATCCACTTACATTTGATCCGTCACTTCAGTGGGACAGCCTTCCAGTGAATACATTCGAAAACCTTGGTTCACACACTTGCAACTGCTTTGTATCTAGCATCGAAGAGTCTATGGAACGTGCGTCATTCGACGTATTTCCTAATCCAATTTCTCAGGGACAATTTGTTTTGAGAAGCGCGAAAAGAATGACTTCTTTCAACATCGTTTCATCTACAGGAGAGCTTGTTCGTGAGAAGCAAATCGTAAATGATTACTATCAAAATATCACACTTCCAGAAGTTGCTCCAGGTGTCTATATGATACTTGTAGAATTCGAAGATGGAAGTCGAAATTATCAGAAATTAATTTTCCGCTAATAAAGAAAAGAGGGGTTGCAAAACCCCTTTCTTTTGTCATCAACTTTTTACCAAAACAATGAGATATTTCGCAATCATTGCACTCGGACTACTTTGTTCTTTCAATTCTTTTGCCCAAACGAAAGTTCTAGGAACTGTTACGGATGGTTACACAGGAGAGACTCTTCCTGGTGCTAATGTTTCTTATGCCGAGGGCAAAGGAACAAGCACTGATTTGGATGGAAAATTTGTGCTGACTATCCCGAATGGAGAATATACCTTGACTGTTCGTTTTGTAGGTTACATGGATTTTACAAAAAAAATCAGTGCAACAGGAAAGCCGATTGATCTTGCCATCACTCTTGAGTCTGTTGATTTGAATGAGGTTGAAATTGTTGCTGATATTGCATTAGGTCGTAAAACACCTGTTGCCTTTTCAGATGTATCTGCAATAAAGATTCGTGAAGAATTAGGAACTCAAGATCTACCGCTCATTCTAAATTCTACTCCTGGTGTATATGCTACTCAGTCGGGTGGAGGAGATGGTGATGCACGAATTAATATTCGTGGTTTTAACCAGCGAAATGTGGCTGTGATGGTCGACGGTATTCCGATGAATGATATGGAAAATGGTTGGGTGTATTGGTCCAACTGGTTTGGTTTAGATGCGGTAACGCAAAAGGTACAGGTTCAACGCGGACTCGGTGCTTCGAAGCTGGCGATTCCTTCTGTAGGAGGATCGATTAATATCCTAAGCCAAGGCATCGAGCAAAAGCAAAGTATTTCTATTAGTTCTGAATTTGGAATCAACCGCAACTTCCGACAAACTATCGGATTCAACTCAGGTCGTTTGAAAAATGGTTGGGGTGTTACTGCAGCTTTCTCACACAAGACCAACGATGGTTGGGTAAGAAATCTTAGCTCAAAGCAATATTTCTACTTCGTTAAAGTGCAGAAGGAATTGGGCAAACATTCTCTATCCTTCTCAGTCATGGGAAGCCCTCAAAATCACAACACTCGTCCTGGTAGAAGACAGATATACTATTATGACAAAGAGTATGCAATCGAAAATGGATTTGATTCAACTAGATATCAATCTCAATACGTTGGTGATGAAGGTGGATATGGATTGCAATTCAATCAATTTTGGGGATACATCACTCGCAATAGAGATGATGTAAATGCAGAGAGAGAATTGCTTTCAGACCGAGTTAACTATTACCACAAACCAATCATCAACCTAAAGCACTTCTGGAGTATCAACAAAAAGCTTGCATTGTCGAATATTGCATATGCTTCTTTCGGAAATGGGGGTGGTACATTTTTAAAAACAAGTGTATTTGATCAACAAACAGGTCAGCTAGATTTTGATACCATTTATTACACAAATACTCACGGTACTATTTTCACTCCTATTTATGATTTAGCGGTTGTAAATGATACCTCTCAATACAAGTCAAGTAATTACATGTGGGCAAACGTAAATAACCACTATTGGGTTGGTTTGCTTTCAACATTGAAGTATCGCATAAACGATAACCTAGAATTCTCTGGTGGATTCGACGGTCGTTATTATCAAGTAAGCCGTTACCAAGAGATGCTAGATCTTCTTGGAGGTGATTATGCGGTGCCAAATTCGAGTGGAGATGATTTGAATAATCCAACGAACATAGTAAAACGTGTAGGCGATCGCTTTGGGTATAACATTCAAAGCTTCGTACGACAGGCAGGTCTATTTGGATTATTAGAATTAAAGCGTGGAGACTGGTCGTACTTCTTGAATGCTACTGCTTCAGTAGTTTCACACTCTCGACAGAACCTATTTGGTTTGAAGGACGATGGTGGAAATTATCCAACAACAGGTTGGAAGACTTTCCCTGCAGGAACTGTAAAAGGTGGTGCAAGTTTCAATTTGAATAAGAGCAACAGCTTCTATGTTAACGCAGGTTATCTTTCAAGAGCACCGATGCTTAATAACGTTTTTGCTGGAACGACGTTGACTCCTTACCGTGGTGTAGAAAACGAAGGTATTATCGCAGCTGAATTAGGATATCTATTTAATCGTTCGATCTTCAAGAGCGCGGTCAACTTATATTATACAGTTTGGAATAATAGACCGGTTAATCAAACGATTAGTGTTGCGGGTGAACGATACTTTGTTGGTATACCTGGTATGAATGCACTTCACAAAGGTGTTGAAGTTGAAGCCGAAGCTCAAGTTCACAGAATGGTATCTCTTGAAGGTGTATTGTCAGTGGGTGATTGGAGATGGACATCTGAATCGTCAGCAGTTGTATTTGATGAATTAGGTACTGCTCCAATTGATACTATTCAATTTAATGCAAAAGGAATTAAAGTGGGCGATGCTGCTCAGTTCCAAGCAGGTTTTGGCATTCGTTTCGAACCAGTAAAAGGACTCTACATCAAGCCTAGAATTACTTATTTCGACAAATATTATTCTGACTTCGATCCAGAAAGTTTGAGTGCAGCTGGAGAGCCGATTCAGTCTTGGAAAATCCCATCTTATTACACAGTTGATTTGAATATTGGATATCCGTTCCCAGTTTGGGGAAAGTATAAATTAGGTGTGAGACTAAATCTCTTAAACATCTTAAACGCGACCTACATTTCAGATGCACGAAATAATGAATATCCATCAACTAATGCTAATGACAGAGGCTTCGATGCAAGCAGCGCAGGAGTATTTATGGGTATGGGATTCCGTTGGAATGTGGGAGTAAATATGAATTTTTAATTTGAACAATAAGTTTAATTACATCATAATGAGAACAAACAAATTATTTACGAAGGGAGTGCAATTGTGCATTGCTTTGTTTGCAAGTGTTCAGCTTGCAAATGCTCAAGCGATTCTCCCAACATCTTGGGGTTTCGACACCGCTACGCCTACTGGATGGACTGAGTCATTGGGCGGTAGTGCACCACGTTATGCTGGTGGAGCAGTTGGACAAGCTTGCCGTTTAGATGCAACTGCTGACTATGTTCAGATCGAGTTTGCTGAAGAGGCTGGTACGCTTACCTATTTCTTCAAAGGTCAAAATAGTGGTGGAACTTGGCAGGGTACGATGACTGTAGAAGAGTCTACAAATGGTTCAAGCTGGTCAGCACTTCGCACTTTTGTGAATGATATGCCAACAGCAAGCTTCACTCAGTTCAGCGATAACGTAAACCCTGCTTCACGTTTTATTCGTTTCTATTTTACGAATAAAGTAAGTGGACATAACGCTGGTCTAGACGAGGTTTCTCTTTCTATACCTGCTGTAGGTGCTGCACAAGAAATCAACGTTTCTGCTAATGCTTCTAACGTTCCAAGCGGTTCTACTTTGGTAATTGGTAATGCAACAACCACTACAATCAATATTGAAAACCTTGGTCTATCAAATGACTTGAACGTTTCTGATGTTGCTATTTCTGGTGTGAATGCATCTGACTTTAGCATTGCTTCTTTCCCTACTGTTGTGGGCGCAGACGGAGTTGAAAGTTTCGACTTAACTTTTACTCCTTCAGCAGACGGATCACGCTTCTGCACAGTAACTATTACTAATGATGATGCAAGTGAAGGATCATATGCGATCAATGTTTATGCAATCGGCGGTGATATGGCTTCTGAGCCAGTTGCTCAAGCAACAGCATTAACATTCCCAGGGCTTAGCTCATGGGACTTCAACGTTGCTTTTGCTGCAGGTTCTGCTCCAGCAGAGGGATATATTGTGTTGAGAAAAAAGGGCAGCGCGGTTACAGAGACTCCTGCTGACATGACCACTTATAAGAGAGGTCAATGGATTGGTGGAGCTCAAGTGGTTCACGTTGGTGATGCAGCTACCTTCAATGCACGCAATATCGAAGTGAGCACGGACTATCACTTTGCAGTTTTTGCTTTCAATGGTCCAGCTGGATTTGAAAACTATTTGACAGATTCTCCAACCACTGGTGTTGCGTCGACATTAGATGCTGACTTTGGTACTTATTGGAATGGTTTGAATCACAATTCACCAACATTCGTATCTGATCTTCAAACAAGACTTTATCCGAATAATTATTTCCAAATTTTCTATTCAAATTATATCAGCACTTTGATCAATGACTTCTACGTGAAGGATACAATCACTGCTGGTGGTAACTCTGCAAATGCTGTTGAGTGTCAGTACTCAGGTGATCATTATATCTATGAAGCGGGCTTCCAGTTCTCTGGTAGTAACGATGGTATCTTAAGCCGTGAGCACGCTTTCCCACAAAGCTGGATGCCGACTTATCTAGATGCTGGTTTTGATGATTCTGAAGAGGTTTCTGATTTGCACAACCTTCTTCCTGTTCGTCAGAATGAGTGCAACGCTGTTCGTAGCAACTATCCATATGGAGAGGTAACCAACATTACTTCTACTTACGGTCCATGTAAATATGGTTCGAATGATTTCGGTCAGACGATCTACGAACCACGTGATGAGGTGAAGGGTGATGCTGCTCGTGCAATGATGTACCAGGCTGCTAAAAACAACGTTGCTGGCGCTGATTTTAGCTTCCCAGAACAGATCTCTGCGTTTATTGCTTATGGACAGGGTGATTATATCATCAAAAAGTGGCACTTCCAGGATTTACCTACAAATCTTGAAATGGCTCGTAATGAGTACATCGAAACACGTCAGAACAACCGTAACGCTTTCATCGATAGCGTTGATTTCCCTTGCTACATCCGCTTTACCAACATGACGAAGTTTTCACCAATCGTGTCATTATCAAATGACAACTTGGTATGTTTTGATCAAGGTGTAAGCTACCAGTGGTCTTATGAAGGTCAAGAAATTGAAGGTGCAACAGAAGCAACTTATACTCCAACAGCAGATGGTAACTACACTGTGACCATGCGTCAATTCGACGAGTGTCCTACGTTTACTTCTGCACCGTTTGTTGTTGCAGGTGTGAATGAATCTTCAATTGGTGGAATGAGCTTGGATGTTTATCCAAACCCAAACAATGGTCAATTCCAATTGAGCATTTCTTCTGATCGTTCTGAAAAAGTAACTGTGACTGTTTATTCAGCAACAGGTGCTAAGATTTCTACTTCAGTTCAAACTATCAATTCAGGTTCTAATACAATCGCGATGGATCAATCAAACCTCGAGGCTGGTATGTACTTCGTAGAAGTTATTACTACCAAAGGTGCTTTGAAGAGATCTATGATGGTAAAATAATCTTGTGTTACAACACAAAAAAAAGCCTCTCGAATTCGAGAGGCTTTTTTTATTCTAATATTTTTTTTGCTTAGAAAACATAACGAATCGCTAGTCCAGCATCATTGTACCACCAAGCACCTCCACCTCCAAGATTGATCATAGGTTTGTAGTCAATGCTTATTTGGAAAGGAATTTCAGAAAAGAAATATTCTAATCCGATAATGGCATCTGCTCCTACGAAGGTTGCGCTACCAGTATAACGATCATTAAATACTGGATGGTCTTTTCTGTATTGATAAAAGCCTATATGTCCGCCTGCGCCGTAATACCACTGCATTCCATCGACATCAGAGAAGTCTTTATGAATTTCATAAAGACCAGTGATGTTAAACCAGCTGTATCTGCCTTGGGCGATTAATTCAAGCGTTCCATTACCTGAAAGCTGATGTTGGAAAGTTACCCCTCCAAACCAACCACCACGAAGACCTATTGCGTTTTCTTTTTGAGCGAACAAGCTCGAGCTCGCTAGAATGACCATCATTCCAGTGAGAGTCAGTAGTTTCATTTTCATAATTGCATGTTTTGAGGTTAACAAATGTACGACAACAAAAAAGCCCGTTGTTTTGCAACGGGCTTTCTTAAGATTTATTTAGTTCTATTATGGGAAGTCGAAATAGAATGCACCATTTTGAATACTAGTTGTAAGACCCGTATCACTCTTCAAAGTACCGCTAAATGACACTCGGAAGACATTTGGAGCCGGAATGTATCTATTGATTACAACAGAAGCGTTAGCACCAGTAAATTCATTAGTGTACGTCACTCCTGTTCCATTATTGATGAATGAAATGGCATTTGCAGGGAAGGTAGCTGGAGTACACAGGAATGTAGCACCTTGGGTCCAAGTACTAGCAGTAGCAATGGTCACAGAAATAATTCCTCCATTTCCGCTTGGGCCAGAGAATGTCAATACATTGCTTGTTACGCTCGCGGTTACAACACCTTCATCAACGATGTGGTCTATATTACCCACTTTCCAGGATAATATTGTTTCACATGCTGGGCAGTGAGTTCCACCGCAGTCTACCCAATATTCATCACCATCTACAATTCCATTAGTACAATTACCATCAGTGGTACAAGGAAGACAAGCTGTTCCACCACAGTCGATTCCGATTTCGGTTCCGTTCATGATCAAATCGTCGCATTCTGGACACGCTTCGCAGAAAGCACCGCCGCAGTCAACTTGTTCTTCTGTTCCATTTAACATGAAGTCACCACATAGTGCTGAGCATGGGCCACAGTTGGTACCACCGCAGTCGATACCTACTTCATCACCATCTTTCACACAGTTACGACACTGAGGACATGCGCCACATTCTCCACCGCAGTCGGTGCAAGTTTCACCTTCAAAAGGTTCAAATACACCATTGATACAGTGATCACAAGGTTCACAATTAGGACCTCCACAGTCAACAAGCTGTTCACCATTGTTTAGAATTCCATCGTAACAGTTTTCAGGGATTTTATTCTCTTCGTTAAGACAGCTCGCCAAGAAAAATGTTGTGGCAAAGGCTGTTACGAAGATTAATGCAAAATTGCGTAATTTCATTTGGTAAAAATTTTAGCGGCTCGAATATACGAAAAAAGACCTAATTCACTAGTTATAGGTTGCATATTCATTGTATATTGTTGAATATATGTTTGGTAACATTCGTTTCTAATGTTATTTTTTGCTGTATCCTAGCGGAATGATGCAAAAGGACTGGATACCGAAAAAAAGTTTTGATAGTCAAACAATTAAAGATTTGGCTAGCGAGCTTACTATCTCGGAAGTTCTCACTCATTTGCTTCTTCAACGAGGTATTAGTCAATTCGACCAAGCAAAAAAATTCTTCAGACCTTCTCTAGACCAACTGCACGATCCATTTTTAATGATGGATATGGATAAAGCAGTTGACCGACTTCAAATTGCGTTGGAAGAAGGGCAAAAAATTCTTGTTTACGGTGATTACGATGTTGATGGCACTACCGCAGTAACGGTGGTATATTCTTTTTTGAAAAATCTCGGGGTCAATTGTGATTACTACATACCCGATCGTTACGAAGAAGGCTATGGCTTTTCATTTAAATGCGTAGAATGGGCCGCTGAAGAAAATTTCGACCTAATTATTACACTCGACTGCGGGATAAAGGATGCCGAGAAAATTGCATTAGCTAACACCAAGGGAATTGATGTCATTGTTTGCGATCACCACACTCCTGGTGACTTACCACCCGCATTTGCGGTTTTAAATCCGAAAAGAAAGGACTGTCCGTATCCTGACAAAGGGCTAAGCGGCTGCGGTGTAGGTTTCAAATTCCTACAAGGCTGGTGCAGAAAGCAAGGGCATGACGAACAAGAGTTGTTTAATTATCTTGATCTATTGACGATTTCTATCGGCGCGGATATCGTTCCATTGATGGGGGAAAATAGAATCCTTGCAACAGAGGGTCTAAAGCTACTGGAGACGAACCAACGTCCCGGAATCAAAGCAATGCTCGAACATGCAAAGTTTCAAAAGCCAACCCTCAATATTACGGACGTGGTATTTATTCTTGCTCCCAGAATTAATGCAGCAGGAAGAATTTTTAGTGGCAAACAAGCAGTGGAATTGCTCATTGCAGAGGATGAGACATCTGCAAAAAAGGTGAGTGCACTCGTCGAGGATAACAACAACGAGCGAAGAAAAATCGATAAGCTAATTACTCAAGAGGCTTTGCAGTTTGTACATCAAGATCCATTCTACATGGAGTCTTTCAGCACTGTGGTTAGGAATGAAGGATGGCATAAAGGTGTAGTAGGAATTGTGGCTTCGCGATTGGTGGAAGAGTTTTATAAACCGGCAATAGTTCTTTCAGAAATTGAAGGAAAGCTCGCAGGCAGCGCTCGTTCAATTCCTGGAATTGATCTTTATGAAGTACTCGGGAAATGTGGCGATCTCCTCGAACAATACGGCGGTCACGCGATGGCAGCGGGTCTTTCTATGAAGCCTCAAAAATTCGATGATTTCAGAATTCGATTTGATGAAATCATCAAAGAGTCGCTTCACAGTGAAAAACCGAAACCATTTGTGGAGTATGATCTGGAAATAAAATTGGCAGATATTACCGAACGTTTCTTCAAGCATCTTCAAATGTTTGCTCCATTCGGACCTGATAATATGAAGCCAGTATTCATGGTTCGAAATCTAAAAAATGCAGGAGCTACTAGAGCGGTTGGAGAAAATAACGCCCATCTGAAACTCGCTGTTTATGAAGGCGAGCGACGCGAAAAAAGAATGGATGGAATTGGTTTTGACTTAGGTAAATGGGCAGAAGCGATTTGTCAAAATATTCCAATCGACATACTATTTACAATTGAAGAAAACGTTTGGCAAGGCCAACGCTCTCTTCAATTGAATCTTAAAGACGTTCGTCTTAGTAATTAAATTTCATTGCGAAATGCATTCCACCCTTGGGCCTTCAATGTGATGGGCTCACCTGCTCGCGTGATCAATCTGCAACCAGTAGCCTCTTCGGTAATATGACCTATAATGCTGAAGTGAGGATTACCTTGAATTTTTTCGAGATCTTTTTGCTTGATCGTGAAAAGAAGTTCATAGTCCTCACCGCCATTCAACGCTGCGGTGGTGTAATCTAAATTGAATTCTTTCGCAGCGGCAATTGTTTCAGGACTGACCGGTATCTTTTCTTCATAAATATCACACCCTACAAAACTCTGATCGGCGATATGATATAATTCCGAAGCAAGTCCATCAGAGATGTCAATCATGGAGGTTGGTTTTACATCCAATTGATCGAGTAATTCAATAATATCTTTTCTTGCCTCAGGCTTTAATTGTCTTTCAAGAATGTAGTCATATCCTGAAAGATCTGGCTGGGCCTCGTTAACCGAGCGAAATACTTCTTTCTCTCGCTCTAGTACTTGTAATCCCATATAAGCACCACCGAGATCACCCGATACCACAATCAAGTCGTGAAGGCGAGCACCTGCGCGGGTTGCGATCTTTTCTGGACTCGCAACACCGATAGCAGTGATGGAAATTACTAACCCACTTTTTGATGAAGTAGTATCACCTCCCACTAAATCGATATCATACCACTCACAAGCTTTTTGAATTCCACTGTACAATTCTTCAATAGCCTCTAACGAGAAACGATTGCTTACAGCGATGCTTACGGTGATTTGCTTAGGGGTTGCATTCATCGCATAGACATCACTCAAATTCACCACCACGGCTTTGTATCCAAGGTGTTTGAGAGGAGTGTACATTAAATCGAAATGCACTCCTTCAACAAGCATGTCGGTTGTTACGAGCAGTTGCTCGTGGTCGTCAATAGACAATATCGCAGCATCGTCGCCAATTGACTTTACGGTGCTTTTATGATTGATTTTGAAATATTGAGTGAGGTGCTTGATTAAGCCAAACTCACCCAATTGTTCTAGTTCAGTACGTTCATTACTCATGCCACAAAGGTCGCATTCTTTGGCTATGCTGCCAACTGCTCGCGAAATTTCTTTCCATTTTGCTTGCTCTTCGCCCAAGAGAGAAAATCAAAATATTCAAACACAAACTGCTCAAACGGATTGTTTTTAAGTTTTTCTAAATCTTCAATCAATTGCTGGTACTGATTTTCTGAGTTTTTAGAAGAACGCTTTTTCAGCATCTCATTTACAAAAGCAAGCATGATGTTTTCGAATTCATACACTTTGTTTCGAGTTGCGAGAAAGCGTTGAGTAGAGCGGAGAGTGTATGGCAACAAATCTTTATTACCTAGCTCCAGATGGATTACTAAGTTTAAAATTTGAGCAATGCAATGAATATCTTTTGTCTTGTCGATGTCAACATTGTTGAGCAACTTATTTACCCACTTCAATGATTCGTGGTATTGTTCTAAGCCAAAATAAATCACTGCAATGTTGAAATAAAAATGTGCCTTTCTAACATTGCTCAAATGCTCATCAAACGCGCCGAGACCCAACTTGATTTCAGGAATCATTTCGAGCCCTTTTTCAAATTCACCACTTTGAGCATAAAGTGTCAGCTCGGTGCTCTTCCCTAAAGAGAATAAACGAATTTCCAAATCCTCATTCATTCGTTCGGTGAGGGTCGCGGGATATGCTCTTAATTGTTCGAGGTATTGAAAAGCTTCTTTCCATTCACCCAAGCGCATTCCAACATAAATAGTGTTTGATAAAACAGATAAGTAAATGCCCGGCTCTTCTTCGAATAGATGAGTATTGCCTTCTATTAATGAAATATTCTTCTTGAGATATGGATAGCACTCCGCGTACTGTCCGAGCGCGAAGTGATACGCACTCGAAATGTGCTGAAGCATGTATTCATTTTCTATTCCTACTTCTTTACCAGCCCATTTTGATTTAGCATCATCAAGAATACGTTCGAACATTTTAGTTTCGCTTTCACTGCGCACTTTTCCTTGACGATAGAGCTGACTAAACAATCTACTTTTGATATTCCATAATTCGCTATTAATACGGAGTTTTTCATTTACCTCCATATCCTTTTCCAAGATTTCATTCAATTGTGATTCATCTTGAATGTCATCATAATTATTTTTTTCAAGAATGCGTTTTTCCCACTTCGATATCTCGGCAAGCAAATGCAAAATCTCGTGCTTTTCCGCAACTTTTCGCGCGCTGTGAAGCACCTTTAGACTTTGGTCATAAAGCGATTTATTATAAAGGATTTCAGCAGAATGCACTTGTCTATGAAGCTGTGCTTCTACACTGCTATTGGCATGAAATGAATCAAGACTTTTAAGAAGTGCATTGTAGAGTCTGTTCTTGGCAATAGAGAAACGCTGCACGAATACTTTGTCTTTGAATTTCTTCATCAACTTTTCTTCATCATACTCGTCCTGCTTGTCAATGGCATCAAACAATGTTTGATAATTGTTTTCGTCACCAATGATGTGTCGAGAAGAGAATACTTTAAAGTAACGCTTCTCTGGCTTGCTCATACTCTTGATGAGTTTGTGCAATTGATCGGATGCTTTGTTAGACATAAGAAACAGGTTTTAGTAAATACACTTTTGGTAGGTTGTAGTTACTAAGTTCGTTTTTTATCTAACGAAATATTACCGCAATGAATAAACGGTATTAAATTCAGGAGGAAAGGATTCGAAACGGAATTAATCGGGATTATTGCAATCGGATGATTGCTTTTCCTTTGATTTTTCTCAGTTCTAAGTCCTTGTGAGCCAGGGCTAATTGCTCTGGTTTGTAGACTCCACCTGATATCGGAGCAATTTTATTTTGCTTCCAAAGAGCCACGAGTTCATCCAAGCAATCTTTGATGATTTGAGGTTTTTGGTCAGCAATCTTGAGCATGTTTACTCCCATGATACTCTTACTAAAGGCCAACATCATAATAGGAATAACTATTCCCATATTCCAAAGCAATTGGTAGGTAGCCCATTTGCCTTTCTTCTTTCCGCTTCTTTCTGCGAAACCATATAATAGTAATCGACCATTTGCTCCGAGCAACTTCATGTCTTGCTTGAAAGTAGTTCCTGCAATTGAATTGAACGATACATCCAAGTGATTTTGTCCAAGATGTTTTTTTATTTTTTCATAAACATCTTTCTCGCTGTAATTGAATGCATGAATACCCTTTGATTTGAGTTCGTTCACTTTTTCTTCGGAACCAACTGTTGCATAGATTTCACAGCCGCTGTCTTGGAGCAGTTGAAGCAATGCAGTGCCTACCCCGCCAAGCGCGGCGTGAACAAGCACCCTTTCTCCTTTTCGGGTCTGTTGTAAATACCGTGAGCTGTAGTATGCGGTTACATATTGAGTTCCTAAAGCACATGCAGCGTAGTCAGGCATTTCTTCTGGCACTTCGGTTAGGCCAATAAGAGGTGTGGCAATATGCGTTGCGTATGCACCGAATCTTGTGAGTGCAGTAACTCTTTTTCCGATCCAACCCGAATGAACGTTCGGTCCAACAGCAATGACTCTTCCAACCATATCATAACCTAGCACACAAGGCATTGGCGGGGCTTCTCTGTAGAGGCCTTGTCTTGCAAGGACATCGGCGAAGTTGAGTCCGAAGGCTTCGACTGCTACTAATACTTCACCATCTTTTGCTACGGGCATCGCAATTTCGCGCCACTCGAATGCTTGTTCGGCTTCTCCTTGTCTGACTAAGAACGCTGCTTTACTGTGGTGTTCCATTCTTTTTAAATGTACGTGACTCCCCAGATTGATAGGTAATCACTAGTTGTTCTTTGCCATTCTTTTTCTCGAAAATAATCTTCTTCGCTACCGGCCCCGTCGTGTACTGCCAACCTGGAGTGGGCGTGCCAGCGACTGTATAGTTCAGTATCGAGCCATTCGCGCAACCAAAGATCAATCGATAATTCATGTCATTTGAATAATCAAATGCAGAGAGGCCCGTAGTGACATCGCTCTTTAACTTCACCGGAAAACCTGGAAGAGATTTGCCATTTCTGTCTATGATGTAGAGCGCACGCTTGGTGGTAAAAGCAAATTGTAGTTTTCCATTTTTCAGAACATCAACTTGCGTCACATCCCCAATGATAGGGTCTGACATCGCTGCTTTCCACAACTCTTTTCCACCGCTTGTTTGAAGAAGAATGGTATTGTCTTTCAATTGAAGGAAGACTTCTTTTTCTTTTGTATTGTGGTTAATGGTGTTCCATCTTTTTGTGGAGGTGGTTGCTGGCTCTGGCTCTGCTGACGGCGTTGGAGCTTCCTCGGTAATAACGGCTGTTGTATCGGTGGTGGTAATGGAATCTGTAGGCACATTTTGCGAAGCAGATTTTATTTCGCCTTCAAACCATTCCACTACAATGATTCCATTTTCTTGTTTTTTCATTGTGCCACCATTCATTCCTTCTTTATTGAAGAACCAATGCAGAGAAGGAGGAAAGAGCGCTGTCAAATATTTGCCACCGAAATAATGCAATCCGCTGCCATCCTTGTCCATCCATTCATTGATGTTTTTGGCGCGTTGAAGTGTATTGTTACTTTGTATGTCTGCTTTAATAGCAGTGAGTGCATCCGGATCTTCCCCTTTGTAGAACACGTCGCCTGCTTGTATGCCATATACAGGATTCACAAGAAATGCATTTTGGAAATAGCGACTTTGAACAGGTTGGTATTTTAGTTCGAGCAAGTTGTTTGCAAGTGGAGTAGCCAGAGTACCCATCAACTCTTCTACACGCAAACTGTCTATGACGGTTGCAAATGAAATCGGAATCTGTTTGCCATTCGATTCGTACAAGAATGAACCCTGTACACCACCTCTCCAGTCTAGCAGCGCTTCGTTGAGATCACACAGACAACTATCACCGATATCAATCCAAGATGCATTGGTGAATTTTTCTTCATTGGTATTTTCTGTGCCTTTGTCAAAGGCGTCGCGCATGGCTTGGAAATCATCAAAGGACCAGACTTCCGCAGCGACCGTGTTTGCAGGTAAGTAGTTTCCTACACCGAATGCATCACTTGTTTTGCTCCAGTTGAAACGCATTTTAGTAGAGTCGGGCGCTGCAATCATTCCCGTATAATACCAAGAATTTTCGTCGAGTTGGTGTGGCTCGATGCTCATCCACTCTTCTTTTTTCCATTTTCCAAAAAATACAATTCCAGTATCGTTTGCGGATTTACTTTTAAGGGTGAGGAGTTGCTGATCGATGTTTTTTCCATCGTCCAAACTACCTCGAATGGCAGATTCTAGTAGGGCTTCAGAATTTGCGAAGAATAGCAATTGATTCGCCACGCACACGAAATAATCACCAAATGATAAGATGGATTGTCCTTCAAAATTTCTTTCTGCACCTTTGGTTCCTCCTGTAATTCCTAAAATAGCGCTTTCAATATTTTCGAGTGTAGTTTCCTTTTGAAGACCAACCACCATCACAATCGTTTGTCCTGCTTCATTTGAACTGATGATGCATTGCGGAGAGTAGAGGTATTTTGACCATTCTTCGTTTCCGATATTTTTCAAAAGCAAGCTAGAAGTAGTACTCCATTCGAGATCGTAATTGCTGAGATAATCGCTTGCTTTTAAAGGGTCGTTTACCTGAACCACTAAAGCAGCATCTGTAGGCACAGCTTTCCAGAGTTGAGGCTCTGTAGTTTGCTCGCTAGAAAAGGTGTACACCACATAGCCTACAAATCCTATGCAGGCTGCTATGAGTAACCATGAGATAACACGTTTCATATCGATCGATTGATACGCTAAGTAAATGCGAACGGCCCGAACTATGTCGGGCCGTTTCTATTCTTTCTACACAATGAAGTGTGGGTTTTATTCGCTAAGAACTCCGCGTGAGATAACGATTTTTTGAACCTCGCTTGTTCCTTCGTAGATCTGCGTGATTTTAGCATCACGCATCAAACGTTCTACGTGGTATTCTTTCACGAAGCCATAACCGCCGTGGATTTGTACTGCTTCTACAGTGTGCTTCATTGCTACGCTAGAAGCATAAAGTTTAGCCATCGCACTTGCTTGATCATAATTCATGTGTTGGTCTTTCATCCAAGCTGCTTTGTAAACGAGAAGTCTCGCAGCTTCGATATCTGTAGCCATATCAGCTAGTTTGAAGGCAATAGCTTGGTGCTGAGAAATCTCTTTACCGAAAGCCTTACGTTCTTTTGAATATGCAAGAGAAAGCTCGAATGCACCGCCAGCGATACCGAGGGCTTGTGCCGCGATACCGATACGTCCGCCGCTCAAGGTTTTCATCGCAAACTTGAATCCGAATCCATCTTCACCAATACGGTTGGCCTTTGGAACCTTTACGTCTTGGAACATCAAGGTGTGCGTATCGCTACCACGAATACCCAATTTATTTTCTTTAGCGCCAACGATGAAGCCTTCCATGCCGCGCTCTACAATCAATGCGTTGATACCGCGGTGACCTTTCGCTGCGTCTGTTTGTGCGATAACGAGGTAAGTGCTCGCAGAGCTACCGTTAGTGATCCAGTTTTTAGTGCCGTTCAATAGGTAGTAATCACCCATGTCGATAGCTGTTGTGCGCTGAGAAGTAGCGTCAGATCCAGCTTCTGGCTCAGAAAGACAGAAAGCACCAATCTTTTCACCTTTTGCAAGCGGCACCAAATATTTTTGCTTTTGCTCTTCCGTTCCGAATGCCTCAAGTCCGTAGCAAACCAGTGAGTTGTTCACTGACATACATACAGAAGTAGAAGCATCTACTTTAGAGATTTCTTCCATTGCAATAGCATAGCTGAGTGTATCCATGCCACTTCCGCCATACTTCGGATCAACCATCATACCCATGAAGCCGAGCTCCGCGAGTTGTTTAATCTGTTCTGCAGGAAAAGTTTGATTTTCATCACGCTCGATAACGCCTGGCTTTAGGACATTCTGAGCAAAATCGCGGGCAGCAGCCTGCACCGCTTTGTGTTCTTCACTTAGTTCGAAATGCATTGTTCGATTTGTTTGGGTGGCGAATATAGGAAATTTAGCATGAACAAAAGGCTGCCGGACATTCTAAAAACCCTATCTTTGCCGCCCCAAAAATTGGTAGAATGCTTTCTGTTTCAAACATTTCGCTGCGTTATGGCAAACGCACACTTTTCGAAGATGTCAATCTAAAATTTACCCCGGGCAATTGCTACGGTGTAATTGGTGCTAACGGTGCTGGGAAATCAACATTTCTCAAAATCCTTTCTGGAGTAGTAGACCCGACCACGGGTCAGGTGATCATCACTCCAGGTGAGCGCATGAGTGTTTTGAAACAGGATCACTTTGAATTTGATGAATGCCAAGTGCTTCAAACCGTGCTGATGGGCAACAAGAAGCTTTGGGAAATCATGCAAGAAAAAGATGCCATCTACGCAAAGGCAGATTTTACGGATGCAGACGGAGAACGCGCAGCGGAATTGGAAACAGTTTTCGCTGAAATGGATGGTTGGAATGCGGAAAGCAGCGCAGCCAACATGTTGAGTGGTTTGGGAATCAAAGAAGATTCTCACTACCGTTTGATGAGCGAACTTTCTGGAAAGGAAAAAGTACGTGTCCTTTTGGCTCAAGCACTTTTCGGTAATCCTGAGATTCTATTGCTCGACGAGCCTACCAACGACTTGGACGTGGAGACCATCGGATGGTTGGAAGATTTCCTTGCAGAGTTCCAGAATACAGTAATCGTTGTATCTCACGACCGTCACTTCTTGGATGCGGTCTGCACGCACATCGTCGATATTGATTTTAGTAAAATTCAACTTTACACAGGTAACTATACCTTCTGGTATGAGTCGAGTCAGTTGGCGTTGCGTCAACGTGCCGACCAAAACAAGAAGATGGAAGATAAGCGCAAGGAACTTCAGGAATTCGTTGAACGTTTTAGCGCAAACGCTTCCAAGTCGCGCCAAGCAACGAGCAGAAAGAAGTTGTTGGATAAATTGGTCATTGATAATATCCAGCCATCAACAAGAAAATACCCTGGTATTATTTTCAGACCAGACAGAGACTGCGGCGATCAGATTTTGAATGTGGAAAATCTTTCAAAGACTTCTGCTGAAGGTCAATTGCTTTTCTCTGATATCACCTTCACTTTGGTGAAAGGAGATAAGGTAGCTGTGTTGTCAAAGGAGCACAGTGCGATCACAGCTTTCTTTGAGATCATCAATGGCTTGGATGAGGCAGACTCGGGCGAATACGCTTGGGGAAGTACGATTACCAAGGCATATCTTCCAAACCACAATGACAAATATTTCAACGGCGACGATAATCTTGTCGATTGGTTAAGACAATATTCTACTGATAAAGACGAAACATATGTTCGTGGTTTCTTAGGTAAAATGTTGTTTAGCGGTGAAGAGGTACTGAAAAAATCAAATGTATTGAGCGGTGGTGAAAAAGTGCGTTGCATGATTTCACGAATGATGCTTGCCAATGCGAATTGTTTGATTTTGGATGAACCAACAAACCACTTAGATCTCGAATCTATCACCGCATTCAATAATGCGATGAAAGATTGGAAGCATGTGGCGCTCTTCACCTCTCATGACCATGAATTCACGCATACTGTAGCCAATCGCATTATTGAAATCACACCGAAGGGTGTGATTGACAAGCGCATGACTTACGACGATTATATTTCTGATAAGGCTATTCGTGAAATGCGCGAGAGCATGTATGAGGGAAGTGTTGTAAGTTTGAAATAAAACAACATGAATTCTGGCCATCACGTCATTGGATTAATGAGCGGCACATCGCTCGATGGCTTGGATATCGCTTATTGTTTTTTTGAAAAAAAAGATGATCGTTGGGTATTTGAAATCCGCGACACACGCGCTATTTCATACAGTGCAGAATGGCGTGAAAAACTTTCCAATGCATACCATGCTTCAGGTGAAACGTTGATGCAATTGCATCATGATTTGGGCATGCTTCATGGGGAATGGGTCAAATCATTTATTTCATCCAAAAATCTTTCTGTTGATTTTATCGCTTCGCACGGTCACACTATTTTCCATCGACCAAAAGATGGATGGACCTTGCAGATAGGTTCTCCGAGTGCGATTGCAAGTGTTTGCAAACTCCCCGTGATAGCGGATTTCCGCACATTGGATGTCACCTTGGGAGGCCAAGGCGCGCCATTGGTTCCGATAGGAGATCGACACTTGTTCTCATCATTCGAGGCGTGCTTAAATCTCGGAGGTATTTCCAATATTTCTTTTGAGAAAAATGAAAAGCGCATTGCATTTGACATAGCGCCCTGCAATATGATGTTCAATTTTTTAGCGGAGAAAATGAACTTAGTCTTCGATGAGGATGGTCGTGTCGCCCGCTCTGGACAGGTGATTCCATCGTTGCTGGATGAGTGGAATGCACTTTCATATTATGATTTGACTCCTCCGAAATCATTAGGGAGGGAATTTTTTGAAGCGAATTTTTTATCAAAGTTTCAGCAGTCAAAAGAGAGCATTGCAGATTTGATGTGCACTGCTGTTGAGCACGGAGCTTTTCAAGTAGCGCGTGTTTTAAATGAGCATAACGTCGCCAAAGTGCTTGTTACTGGCGGCGGAGCGAAACATCATTTATTTATAGAAAGAATAAAAGCGCACACAAATTGCGAGATTCATATTCCCTCAGAAGACATTGTAGATTTCAAAGAAGCGCTGGTATTTGCATTCCTAGGGGTGCTTAGATATCGAGGGGAGGTGAATACTTTGTCTTCGGTGACAGGGGCCTCACGTGATTCGATTGGTGGAGCAATTTGGAATCCTTAAAAGTTGAGTGCTGACAAATAGAATATTTTTTTCTTGCAAGAATGAAATATTAAAAGCAGGTTTGGCGTCTCAAATTCCTGCATGAAATGAAAGATTTATTATCGACCTACGAAAACAAGCGCCCAGAGGTGGTTTTCGAATGGAAGGATGCGTTAACAGAAGCCGAAGGCTGGGTAGTGATTAATTCACTTCGCGGCGGTGCGGCGGGTGGTGGCACACGTATGCGTTTAGGCCTGGACAAGCGCGAAGTAGAGTCACTCGCAAAGACAATGGAAATTAAGTTCACAGTGAGTGGACCACAAATAGGTGGCGCGAAGAGCGGTATCAATTTCGATCCTCGTGATCCGCGCAAGAAAGGAGTACTCGAGCGTTGGTACGCAGCAGTAGCGCCTCTTCTCAAGCATTATTACGGAACAGGTGGAGACTTAAACGTGGATGAAATTCACGAAGTAATTCCAATGACCGAGGAGTGCGGTATTTGGCACCCACAAGAAGGTGTCTTCAATGGCCACTTTCAGCCGACAGAAGCGCAGAAGGTGAAGCGAATTGGAAACCTTCGACTCGGAGTTGTGAAAGTATTAGAGGATGAAAAATACACTCCGTCGACTGCATTAAAATACAAGGTGGCTGATATGATCACTGGATTTGGTGTAGCAGAAAGTGTGAAGCACTACTACAACCTTTGGGGCGGTGATGTGAAAGGCAAGCGAGTGATCGTACAAGGTTGGGGAAATGTTGGAGCTGCCGGTGCATATTATATGAGTCAGATGGGAGCAGTGGTTGTGGGGATCATCGACCGCGCAGGTGGATTGATTAATACAGACGGCTATTCTTTTGAAGAGATCAAAAAAATGTTCATCGATCGTCAAGGCAATGCATTGAGTGCGCCGAATCTCTTGACGTTTGAGGAAGTAAACGAAAAAATTTGGGATGTAAAAGCAGATGTCTTCTTGCCATGTGCAGCATCACGTTTGATCACTAACGACCAAGTTGAACGCATGATTGCGGCAGGAGTGAAAGTGATAGCATGCGGTGCGAACGTTCCGTTTGCAGATACTCAAATATTCTACGGTCCAATCGCTGAATTGGTAGATGAAAAAATTAGTTTGATTCCAGACTTTATCGCAAACTGCGGAATGGCGCGTGTTTTTGCCTACTTAATGAGCAGTGGTGAAGTAGATATGACCGATAAGGGTATCTTCGAAGATACATCTGTTACCATCTACAATGCGTTGAAGAATGTGCATCAGAAGAGAGCTGAGGCTACTTTAATTGCGAACACCGCATTTGAAATTTCTTTGAAGAAATTAGTTTAGAAAAATATTTACATGAAAAAAGGGTCGGGCCAATGGGTTCCGACCCTTTTTATTTCTTCTTGTATTTTACTTCAATTGTAGGATTGATGCTGAGAAGATGCTCTATAAAAGCTTGTTTTTCCTTCGGTGAAATCATCACACTACCAGATTTTTTGAATCGAATATCAATTCGATCGAGTGATGTAGCTGGCGAACTCAATGGATTGTTGGTTTCAATAATTTTTGTAATACTAGATATTTCTAATTTTCGATTAAATAGAAATCCGCAAGTGATAGCGAGTTGATTGCCATTGATCGAATATTTCATACTCAGAAACATATACCAGATGAAGGCAAGCAAGGGGCCAATGATTACAAATACCGGCCATGCCTTATGGCTAAACATTGCCATCACCAATGTGCCACCCAATACGATATTCAATGGCAGAGCCAGTTCTAGTCCTATTTTCGATTTGTAGACGGTTTCCATGAGAAGCTTTTTATGTAAAAATAATTACAACAAAACGGTGATGTAGTCTAACTCGGATGAGTGGTATCCACAAAAAGTGAATGGCAGGCAATTTTATAAGCCTTTAGCGGTTGATTAAACGATGATCAGTTTGAAATTCAAGTTGGTCGTTACGGTTATATTTGTCCTTGTTATTCTAAAGAATTATGATTTTACTACAAACAGAAGGGGTTCAGCCCTCGCTCGATGTTTTGGGATTGTTGTTAAAAGGTGGAGTGGTAATGATACCACTGGCCCTCTTATCAGTGATTGCACTCATCCTCATCGCAGAGCGCTTGATGTTTTTTTCAAATAATTTGAAAATAAAGGATAAGGATCTCAGCACATTGGTGGATCATATTTCGAATGGTCGCTATGATCAAGCTAAATTGCTTTGTGAGTCGTCAAAGAATTCTTGGGGAAGAATTTTTATTTATTCAGGAATGACGACGCAAGATCTTGACAAAGTACTAGAGGACGCTGCGAATGTGGAAGTAGCAAGACTTGAAAAAGGCTTGGGATATTTATCGATGATCGCAGGTCTAGCGCCACTGCTCGGTTTCGTAGGAACAATCGTCGGAGTAATTACGATTTTCTTTGATATTTCTATTTCACAAGACATATCTATCTCCATTATCTCTGAGGGTCTTTATAAGAAGATGGTTACCTCAGCCGCTGGATTGGTTGTGGGGATCATCGCTTTCTCGGCATATCATCTATTCCAGCATCAAATCGATGGTTTTGTGGCGAAGATTCAAGAGCACTCGCTTGCTTTGAAAGTCGCTTTAAACAAAAGCAGCAAGCATTAATATGAGAATCAATAGAAGAAGAAAAGGAGCTGCTGAAGTGAGTACACACTCGCTCAACGACATCATGTTCTTTCTTTTGCTTTTCTTTTTGATCATTTCTACGATGACCAATCCGAATGTGATCAAGGTGCTTCTTCCGGAAGCCGCGGATAACAAGGAAAAAGAGTCGAAACGAAATGTGCAGTTGACAGTGGATGCAAGTCGTAATTATTACATTGATGGTGACCAGCTAACACTAGAACAATTGGATATTCGACTTGAAGCTTTGGCTAAAAAGGATCCTGATATTTCTTGTGCTATAAATATTGATCGAACACTCAGTGTGCAAGATTTGGTAGATGTGATGCAAATAGGCTCGCGCCACGACGTTAGAATGTATCTCAAGACCGGTCAGCCCACGCAATAATTTTTTTATGGAAATAGCTATACTCATTGTCTTCATTCTTGGCTACATCGCCATTGCAACAGAACATTCAATCAAAATCGATAAAGCAGCCTCAGCGCTGATTACCGGAGTTTTATGTTGGTCTATTTTAGTGGTAGGAGCGCATGCTGTTCCGGATCATCTGTCGGTTTATTTCCAGCAACTAGGAGATTTTTTGAAGGTGTCAGAAGGTGCTGATATGACACTTCATGAGTTTTTCGATCATCGACTTTTGCATCATTTACAAGAAATAGCAGGCATTCTATTATTCTTAATGGGTGCGATGACCATCGTCGAAGTAGTAGATGCGCACGAAGGTTTTAGAGTGATTACCGATCGCATCACCTCAAAAAATAAAGTCAAGCTCTTATGGATTTTGGGAATCATTACGTTCTTCTTATCAGCAGCTCTAGATAATTTGACGACGGCTATTGTGATGGTGAGTTTGGTGAGAAAGCTCATTGATGATCAAAAGACCCGCTGGTTCTTCGGAGGTATTATCATCATTGCTGCAAATGCTGGCGGTGCGTGGTCGCCAATTGGAGACGTCACTACTACAATGCTCTGGATCGGCAAACAGATAACCACAGTAAGCATTATCAAGGAAATCTTCTTAGCTAGCTTGATGAATTTATTGTTGCCGTTGATCATTTTATCTTTTGTGATGAAGGGGAATGTGGAAAGGCCTGCGGTACAAGAGAAGTCTGGAGCTGGTATTTCCGGAAGAGAGCGTGGGGTGGCCTTTATATTAGGAGTTGGCGGATTGTTGTTTGTACCTGTATTCAAAAGCATTACTCACTTGCCTCCATTCATGGGGATCATGCTCAGCTTAGGGATCGTGTGGATGGCAACAGAAATCATGCATGGTAAAAAGGTAGATGAGGAAAAGTCGAAATACAGCGCACTGCACGCGCTTCGTAAAATCGATATGCCTTCTGTTTTATTCTTCTTGGGTATTTTATTGGCAGTATCTGCACTTCAAGAAGTGGGGCATTTACGCATGTTGGCAGAAGGACTCAAGGACAGTCTTGGAAATATCTATGCAATTAATATTGCAATCGGTCTACTGTCAGCTGTGATTGACAACGTACCGTTGGTAGCAGCGAGCATGAATATGTACGAAGTAGCCCCTGCATTGACAGGTGATGTATGGTCTGACATGTTTATCCAAGACGGACCGTTCTGGCACTTCTTAGCCTATGCAGCGGGTACAGGAGGAAGCATCCTCATTATTGGTAGTGCTGCGGGTGTAGCTGTGATGGGCCTCGAGAAAATCAGCTTTATGTGGTACTTAAAAAATGTATCACTATGGGCATTGATTGGCTATTTCGGCGGGGCGGTTGTGTACATCATTGAGATGATGTTACTTCATTGACAATGCATGTTGAATAAGTTCCTGGTAGAGGAATTTTAGGGAGACAATTTTCAACCAACTTGCTCGTTGAAAATTCGCAAGTGTGAATTTTGTTACCTTAAATCAACTACCCATGGATTTTATTTTTTTCTTACAAGAAGGATTGAGTGTAGCCGGTGAAGCCGTGAACACTCCTGAAACTGTCACTCCAATAAAAGATATTGACTTTCTTGCTGAGTTTCTGAAAGGAGCATACATCTATGTTCCTCAAATCGTTCTCAGTATTATTTCTGTTTACATTTTCTTCGAAAGATCTCAGGCAATCAATAAGGCCCTGAAGGAAGAAGGGAATTTCATGGATAAAATCAAAGAATATATCAATCAAGGAAAACTGGATAGCGCAAGAAATCTATGCGCGACTACGCAAACTCCTGTTGCCCGAATGATTGAAAAGGGTATCTCAAGAATCGGTAAGGATATGAGTGATATCAAAGCGGCCATTGAAAACGTTGGTAAGCTTGAGATCTATACACTTGAAAAGAACGTTTCATTCTTGGCAACCAGCGCGGGTGCTGCACCCATGCTCGGGTTCCTAGGAACTGTAATCGGTATGGTGGGTGTATTCAACTCTATCAAAGTGAACGGACCAGACTTGACGTCAATGGGTGGTGATATGATGCTCGCGATGATCACAACCGTTGTAGGTCTTATCGTTGGTATCATCGCATTCGTTGCATACAACACATTGGTTGGACGTATAGGTAAAGTGATTCACAAAATGGAAGCTCGCGCTGTTGAGTTCATCGACATCCTAGAGCAACCTACTAACTAAGGAGGTTACTATGGATTTCGGAAGAAGAAACAAAGTCAGTGCGGAAGCGAACATGTCTTCGATTTCCGACTTGGTATTCTTGCTGCTTATTTTCTTCATTGTCATGTCGACCATGGCTGTGAATGGTGAAGCAGTGAATTTACCAAAGACCTCTACCGGTGAATCGGTAGCAGGTGCAGTATCAGTGACGATTACCAAAGATCTCGAATTTTCGATCAACAATGAAGTGGTTTCAAAGGAAGAAATCAAATCGAAATTGGAAGCCTTGATGGCTGGAAAGCCTGATGACAAGCGTACAGTAATACTAAATGTAGATAGAGATGTACCTACTGGAGAAACGATTGAACTTTTCTCTACCTTGAAGGTACTGCGTTGCAATCCGGTGATAGCCACCAGAGCTAAAAAAGAGTGATATGCAAACATCTGAATCAACACAAAGAAATATATCATGGGTGGTGAGCCTTGGCCTCCACGTGGGCTTCGCGCTAACGATAATGATGCTTTTGAAGGACTGCGGCACAGGCGGCGGTGACGGAACGCAATATATGTCGCTCAATGTGGCAGCTCTCGGCGATTCGGATACTGGCGGTGGTGATAGCAATGATTCATCTTCACAAAATGCTTCTTCTAGCTCAGAACCCGTGCAAGAAGAGGCAGTTGAGACACAAGAAACAGCTCCCGTTTCGGCCCCAAAGCCTGATCCAAAGCCGAACACAACTAAGCCAGTTACCACCCCTAATACGAAGCCGAACCCAACGGTAAGCAATCCATTGAATAATGCACTGGATGCATTGAACAATAATAATGGAAAAGAAACAGGGCAAGGTCCAAAGGATGATGGAAAAAAGGAAGGAATAGAAAATGGATCAGTGAATGGTAAAGGATTATTCAATGGTGGTGGCGGTAACGGAGAATGGGCGCTGGCTGGTCGAAGTATGACAGCCAATCCATCGCTTGATGAGAAGCCAACAGTCGCTGGGCGTGTTGTAGTGGATATTATCGTAGACAAGAATGGTAAAGTGGTATCAGCTACTGTTAATGCTGCAAAGTCGAATATTACAGAAGGTGCACAAAGACATCATGAGTTAGCAATTAAAGCAGCAAAATCTGCACGCTTTTCAGCAAATCCTAACGCTACGACAAATCAAAAGGGATCTATCACTATTAATTTTACGTTGAAGTAATTAGATTACTTCTGCGACTGTAAATACTGAGCCTCCGATCAAGATCATATCTTGTTTGGAGGCTTTCTTTTTTGCTTCAGAAAATGCTTCCGCAATCGTAGAATAAACTTCACCCATAAGCCCCGCTTCAGCAGCTTGTGCTTTTAACAAGTGTGCCTCTAATCCGCGAGGGATCTGCGCTTTACTGAAGTAGTAAATAGCTTCTTTAGGAAAAAGCTGAAGGATGGTCGAAATGTCTTTGTCTGCCACCATAGCAAGCACAATGTGAAGTCGATCAAAAGTTTGATCCTTCACTTGTTGCATCACGAATTCAATACCGTCTTTGTTATGCCCAACATCCGCCACAATAAAGGGTTCGTGTCCGAGCACTTGCCATCTGCCAAGTAGCTGTGTATTTTCAATTACCTTCTCAAACCCCAGTCGAATCTGCTCTTCGGTGATGTTCCAAGGACTAATTGTTGTAAGTGTTTTTAATGCCTGATATGCAGTGCGACGGTTTTCTTCTTGGTAGTAACCTTGCAAAGCGGATGGTGGTGGAGGAGCCGTGGAAAGAGAAGCGTCGATTACTCGAGCATTTTTTTCCAAAGCAATATTTATCAAAACCGAATGAGCATTCGGTTTCATTTCTCCGAGAATTACAGGCTTATTTTCTTTAATGATTCCACCTTTTTCTGCAGCGATTTTTTCAAGGGTGTCGCCGAGTAAATTCATGTGATCCCAACCAATATTGGTGATCACAGAAATCTCGGGGTTAATGACGTTGGTAGAGTCTAAACGCCCGCCGAGTCCGGTTTCTATTACTGCGATATCGACTTTTTCTTTTGCAAAATACCAAAAGGAAAGTGCGATGGTCATTTCAAAAAATGAAGGCTGAATTGCAGTCCACGCTTCCTTATTTTTTTCTACAAATTCAATGACATCAGCTTCGGTAATCATTGCGCCATTGATTTTGATTCGCTCACGAAAATCTTTCAAGTGCGGAGATGTACATAATCCTGTTTTGTATCCTGCTTCTTGGAGAACTGATGCAATATGATGTGATGTTGATCCCTTACCATTCGTGCCTGCAATGTGCACGCATTTGAGCTCCAGATGCGGGTTACCGACGATTTCTAGAAGAGCAATTGTATTAGATAAATCTGGCTTGTAAGCAGCAGGACCAATACGATGAAACATTGGAAGTTGGGAAAACATATAGTCCAATACTTCCTGATAAGACATGGCCATACTACTTGATGAATGCGATTTTACCGACGTTGCTTGAGCTCCCATCATTCGATGAAGCGTAGATGAGGTAGACTCCGGTAGCAGGGCGTTCACCATTAAGACCTAAGCCGTTCCAAGTTGCACGACCACCTTCGCTTACCGTCTCAAACACAAGGTTTCCTTGAAGGTCAGTGATCTTGATAATCGATTGATAAGCGAGTCCATCTATGGTAATGATGCCATCATAAGTCTCACGCACAGGATTAGGATATGCTTTGATCTCGTTTATTTCTGAAACGAAATTTGTCGCGTCACTGAAGTATGAAATGATTCCGCTTTCCGTAATAAAGAAGACTTCACCTGTTTCTTGATTGATAGCAATATCGATAATATTATTGGTGAGTAGAGGACTATTATCCGTAGTGAAATGAAGTATTTCCTGCACGCCATCAGGACTGAAAAGGAAGACACCAGAGCTTTGCGTGCCGATCCATTTTCTGTTTCCACCATCAATTTCGATAGCTGTTACAGCTTCTGTGGCGAGTAGTTCTTGAATATTGCCTCCCTGTTCGATCAATATGGTTTCGGCATCAAACTCATCTGAGTTGAATACAGCGTCTTGATTATATAATACACAAAGTCCTTGAAGCGTGCCTATCCACAACTCTCCATCAAGATCTTCTTTGATACAAAAAACATCTTTGCTGTTGAGATTGCCTAGGCCTTCTTCATCAGTGAGTAGTTTGAATACATCATCACTTGATTGATCTAAGGTGCCGTTGGGATTATAGCCTATTAATCCTTGTCCATCTGCAATTACCCACACGTAGCCTGATTGAGCAGCTTCTACTTCAGAAATGCGTTTTTCCACCGATGCAATGGGAGCTAAGTTGTAGGCGTAGAATGTTCCATCTTGACTACGCGCTTGCAATCCTTGGGGATTGAATGAGTTGGTCATCCACAGATTTCCGTCGACATCAAAAGCGACACTCGCGACACCTACAAATTCATCTGTAAAAGTGAAGGGTGCTGTTTTGAGCGTGCTGTTCGATTCATTGTAAATATTGACCACTTGATTATTTCTAATCTCAATCAGTCCTTCTTCCCAGGAGCCTAGATAAATATGACTATTGTCTGTTGGGTCGATAGTAACGCTCATAAAATCCAGAACGTTTGGAAAGTCTGTATTCAATCCTTGTGGATTGATGATTTCTTTCCAAGTGTCTCCAAGGTTATATGAAATATTTCGAACTTTATATTGTGGGCCATAGGAAGCATTCACTCCGCCGTGTGCCACCCAAACATTGTTGTTATAAGCTGCAATGCGTCTCGCATCGGCGTATCGTGGCCCTTGAGGAACAATGGTCTTTATTTCTGATGAATTGATTGTATGAAGTCCATTGGAGAGATCTGCTATCCAGAGAGTATTGTCGGTATCGACCACTGCGGCTGCAGCAGCCACTGCGCTTCCATTGATTGGTGCAGTCTCGCTCAGCAATTGGAGATCGCTGTCATATCGCAGCACCGTGTAATTACAGGAAACCACAAGTTGATTATTTCCAAAAAATAAGTTATTGAAAAATAGTCCGCCGAAATTGAGGAAGGTGCTCCAAGTATTGGATTCCACATCACCTTGATAGATGTAGTCACTGTTGTCGCTGTCCACTACGGCCATCAATTTATTGTTTACAAATTCCAATTGAGAAATGCCATCCAGTGTAGCAGGGAAATTAGGGAGCAAAGACCAATTTTGGAAATTGGCAAGAATGGGATTAGAAAGGTCTGCACTGAGAATTCCTGTGGGGAGTCCAGCATAGATTTTTCCATTGCGTATTGCGATATCACCAATTTTGGCTTGGGTACCGTTAGGTCCAAGAATATAAGATTCCTTCACCTCATTTCTGAAAGGATCCACCACGACTATACCGAAGCCTGTTGCTAGGTAGATGCGGTCTTGGTAAGGTACGATGTTGTAAATTCTTTTATCGCCGATGAGGCTTGATAATTTTATATCAGGTAAATTTTGTCTTTCTTTTCCGTTGATTAATAAATCGAGATTGCCATTTTCGTATCCAACGATTAAGTAGTGATTAGTGAAATCATATTCCATTGCTGAAATGCGTACATCGCTTAGAAGATTGAGCTTCGAAATACGCTCGATGGTGCCTTCATTTTTATCATAAGAAAAAAGACTAGAAGAAGTGGCTGCGTAAATGAGACCGTTTTCTCCTTCGCATACATCGACAAGGTTGTAATAAGACAAATGATCTTTCCAAGATCCAACGCCGTATTGATTTTGTGCTGTTCCAGCAAAGGCAATAAAGACAGCTAGTATAACAGATAAAATATGCTTCATAAGGGGGGCTAGATTCTAAAATAGGCGGTGCACAAACGCAAAAACTGTGATTTTCGTCTATTGGGGGCTAAAAATAGGTTGAAATCGCGAGTATCTTCGCGCTCCGGAAATAGATATTACGACCCCATGGAATACGATTTTAGAAGTATTGAGCAGAAATGGCGCAGCAACTGGCGCGAAAGATCCACCTATCGTGTAACAGAAGATCCAAGCAAGAAGAAATTTTATGTATTGGATATGTTCCCTTATCCAAGCGGAGCGGGGCTGCACGTGGGGCATCCTCTAGGTTATATCGCTAGCGATATTTATGCTCGTTACATGCGTCATAAAGGATGGAATGTTTTGCATCCCATGGGATATGATAGTTTCGGCTTGCCCGCAGAACAATATGCGATTCAAACGGGTCAGCACCCTGCGTTGACCACTGAAAAAAATATCGCCCGCTATCGCGAGCAATTGGATAAGATCGGATTTTCATTCGATTGGAGCAGAGAAGTGCGCACGAGTGATCCATCGTATTATAAATGGACGCAATGGATTTTCAAGCAAATTTTCAATGCTTGGTATAACATCGAAACAGATAAGGCTGAGCCTATCGAAACATTGATTGCGAAGTTTGAAGAAAACGGTAATTATAATGTCCAAGCTTCTATTGACGAGGACTGGTACAAAAAGATAGATCAGAGTCAATTCTTTTTCTCAAAAAATTGGGAAGGAGATTTTAGTGCAACGGATTGGAAGAGCATGGATCATAAGCAACAGCAATTGATTTTGATGCAATACCGTTTGACTTATTTGGCTGATTCAATGGTCAACTGGTGTCCAGCTTTGGGAACGGTGCTCGCAAATGATGAGGTGAAGGACGGTGTGAGTGAACGAGGTGGTCATCCTGTGGAGCAAAAGTTAATGCGTCAATGGAGCATGCGTATCACAGCATATGCACAGCGCATGTTAGATGGGTTGGATACAGTGGATTGGTCGGAAAGTATCAAAGAAGTACAGCGCAATTGGATCGGTAGATCTGAAGGCGCATCTGTGACATTTCAATTAGCGAAACACGATGCTACCATCGAGGTTTTTACTACGCGTCCTGATACCATTTTTGGTGTTTCGTTTTTGACATTGGCTCCCGAGCATCCTTTGGTGCCTGTGATTACAACTGCTGAACAACGCGAGGCAGTAGAACAATACATGGCTAACGCCAAATTGAAATCAGAGCGCGATCGTCAAAGTGATGTAAAAAATATTTCAGGTCAGTTTACTGGTGCTTATGTCATTCATCCTTTCACAGGAGAAGAAGTGCCCGTGTGGATTGGCGACTATGTGTTGGCAGGATATGGAACAGGAGCTGTAATGGCTGTTCCAGCCGGCGATCAGAGAGATTTTGATTTTGCGAAAAAATTCGGAATTACCATTCCTGCCATTTTTGAAGGAGTAGATATTTCTGAAAAAGCTGAGCCGAGCAAAGAAGTGAAATTGATCAATTCATCTTTTTTAAATGGCATGACTTACAAGTCTGCTGTAAAGAAAGTAATTGAAGAATTGGAGCAGTTGGGTGCTGGAAAAGGCAAAATAAATTATCGTTTGCGCGATGCTGTATTCAGCAGACAGCGCTACTGGGGCGAGCCTTTCCCGATAGGGTTTGACGGAGATATTCCTGTTGTTTTGGATGATTCAGAAATGCCAGTGGTATTGCCTGAAGTAGATAAGTATTTGCCTACAGAGGATGGTGAACCGCCTTTGGCGCGCGCAAAAGATTGGAAGTACGAAAAGAATACGATGCCTGGTTGGGCTGGTAGTTCATGGTATTTCTTGAGATACATGGATCCTCAAAATGAGAAAGAATTTGTGTCAAAAGAAAAGGCCGCTTATTGGGGACAAGTAGATTTATACATGGGTGGATCAGAGCACGGCACTGGGCACTTATTGTATTCTAGATTCTGGACAAAAATTTTATTTGACCTTGGATTCATAGCATTTGACGAGCCTTTCAAGAAGATGATCAATCAAGGGATGATCTTGGGAAGAAGTAGTTTTGTCTATCGTGTAATGGGTACAAACCAATTTGTATCTGCTGATAAAAAAGATCAATACGAAGCGCAGCGTTTGCATGCGGATATTAGTTTGGTGGATAATGATGTGTTGGATACCGAGGCCTTCAAGAAGTGGTTGCCAGAGTATGCAGATGCAAAATTTATTTTAAATGATGAAGGCAAATACATCTGTGATACAGAGGTAGAAAAAATGTCGAAGTCGAAATACAATGTGCAGACACCAGATGAATTAGTAGAGAAATTTGGCGCGGATACATTGCGTTGTTACGAAATGTTTTTGGGTCCAGTAGAACAGAGCAAACCTTGGGATACCAAGGGAATCAATGGCGTGCATAATTTCTTGCGCAAGCTTTGGAGATTGTATCATACAGCAGAAAATGTATTCAGTGTATCAACAGAAGAGCCGACCAAAGCGGAGTTGAAGACATTGCATAAGACCATTAAAAAAGTGAACGATGATTTGAATCGTTTTTCATGGAATACGGTTGTGAGTACGTGCATGATTGCTGTGAATGAGTTAACAGAGCAGAAGTGTAACAAGCGTGCGATATTGGAGCCGTTAGCAGTGTTGATTTCGCCTTATGCACCGCACCTTGCAGAAGAGTTGTGGGAACGTTTGGGACATACTGAAAGTGTCACTGTAGCGGCATGGCCGGAATTGAATGAAGCATTTTTGCAAGACGACGATTTTGAATATCCTGTGTCGTTTAATGGTAAGACACGATTCTTCATTTCGTTGCCTGTAGATATGGCGCCTGCTGATGTAGAGAAAGCGGCGTTGGCACATGAGAAAGCAGTCGCCTTCTTAGAAGGAAAGACACCGAAGAAAGTGATAGTGGTGCCGAAGAGAATAGTGAATATTGTAATTTAAGATCATAGAATCCCTCGAGTAATCGGGGGATTTTTTTGCTTACGATTTTGAAAGTGTATGAAGTACACTTAAGGAAAGTTTCTGAAAGTCGCGCGGATTAGGCTTTTGCGAAGTATTTTTGCGCCATGAGTAGTATTGTTACCCTTAGTGAATTTATCATGGAGCGTCAGGATGATTTTCCTTTCGCATCAGGAGATTTATCTCGATTGCTGACCGACATCGGTGTGGCTTCAAAGATCATCAATCACAAAGTGAACAAGGCGGGACTTCAAGACATTCTTGGAGCAGTGGGTACTACCAATGTGCAGGGCGAAACGCAAATGAAGTTGGATGTTTTTTCAGACCATGCATTGCTAAATGCCGTGAGATGGGGGGGGCAGGTTTGCGGAGCTGCGAGTGAAGAGAACGAAAGGTATTTTGCTTTTGATGCAGAGGTCAATCGAAAAGCGAAATATGTGCTCCTGTTCGATCCATTGGATGGGTCGAGCAATATCGATGTGAATGTTAGCATCGGTACTATCTTTTCTATTTTTAGAAGAACAAGCAGTGTGGGCGACCTTGCCAATATCAATGATTTTTTACAAAAAGGAGATGAGCAAGTAGCTGCGGGATACGTGATTTACGGGTCCAGCACTATGCTTGTTTATACTACAGGGCATGGTGTGAATGGATTCACACTAGAGCCTAGTATCGGAGAATTTTGCTTGAGTCATAAGAACATGACCATTCCTGAGGATGGTAAAATCTATTCAGTGAATGAAGGGAATTTATTGAGTTCTAGCAAAGGAGTTCAAGAGTATATCAATTGGTGTAAGCAGTCTGATAAGAAGACCAATCGCCCGTATACTGCGCGTTACATCGGTTCTTTGGTAGCAGATGTACATCGCAATTTGATCAAGGGCGGTATCTATATGTATCCAGGCACTAAGTCGGCACCCAATGGAAAGTTGCGTCTGATGTACGAGGCTAATCCACTAGCTTTCATTGTAGAGCAGGCGGGTGGTATGGCTACAGATGGTAAGCGCCGTGTGATGGAAATGCAACCAACAGACCTCCACCAAAGAGTTCCATTATTTATTGGTTCTAAAAAAATGGTGGAAAAGGTTCATGCGTTGATTGAGGAATTGGATACCGAAAAGGCTTAACAGTATTTGTTAAAATCGAGCGGGCATCCGCTTATCTTTGTCGCTCAAACTTTACTCTGTGAGCGATAGTTTAGTTATCATACCTACTTATAATGAAAAGGAAAATGTCGAGCGAATGATTCGCAAGGTGTTTTCACTCCCTAAAGATTTTCATCTATTAATAGTGGACGATGGCAGCCCAGATGGGACTGCGAATATTGTCAAGACTTTACAAAACGAATTTACTGGACGATTACACATCCTAGAAAGAAAAGGAAAGCTAGGCCTCGGAACCGCTTACATCGCGGGTTTCAGATGGGCACTCGATCGTCATTATGAATATGTTTTTGAAATGGATTGTGATTTTTCTCATAATCCAGATGATTTGGTGCGTTTGTATGATGGCTGTGTGAAGCAGGGTGGAGATATGAGCGTTGGTTCACGATATGTGAAAGGTGGAGGAGTTAAGAATTGGCCATTTAAGCGTTTGGCTATGAGCTTTTGCGCCTCGCTATACGTGAATACCATTTTATGGTTGGGCGTTCGTGACAGCACAGCTGGCTTTGTCTGTTATTCAAGAAAAGTTCTTCAAACGATAGATTTAGATAGTATTCAGTTTATCGGGTATGCATTTCAAATTGAAATGAAGTACAACACAAAACAATTAGGCTTTAAAATCGTGGAGGTTCCTATCACATTTATTGACCGAGAGTTTGGTGTGAGTAAGATGAGTATGAATATCTTTAACGAGGCAGTTTTAGGAGTCTTAAAAATGAGATTCCGACGCGTGAGCAGAAAGAACAAACCATAATAGTCATTTTATGAAAGGGATTCGGTGTCTCAATTGCGATCACATGGTCTACGAAAAATTTTGTCCGAATTGTGGGCAAAAGGGAGATACTAAGCGCATTGATTGGCATTTTCTTTTTCATGATATCCCACATTCTATTCTGCATCTAGACAAGGGTTTTTTATATACTGCGAAGAAATTATTTCGTAATCCAGGGGCTGCTGCACGAGAGTTTTTGGATGGTAAAAGAATTCGTCATTTTCGTCCGTTAGCTTATGTCATAATTCTCGGGATTGTGATGACCCTTGGGGTTAATACAGAAGGGATTGAGCCAGGATCGGTGAGGATGAAAGCGGAAGTACATGATCAAGACTTCGAGGTTTCTGGTGAAACCATTACCTATGTACTAGGAAAGTACTACGCATTTTTGGTCATTGCTTGCATCCCTTTTTATGCGTTAATAGCATGGGCGCTTAATCGAAAGGAACGAAATTTTGTAGAAGTATTCACCGGGTTTTTATTGATATTCGGACATACCACTTGGTTTGGTATCGGACTAATCATCATTCGTTTGGTGGATAATGAAATAATAGAAAACATTGGAGCCGGGCTTTGGTTAGGGGGGATTTTCATTTACTCCATGTGGGGTTTGATAGGGATGTTCACAAGATTCCCTTTGTGGAGAAGAGTATTAAATGCGATCCTAACTTTTTCAATTGGTTTTATAATAGCAGGGTTTGCGTTGTTAGTGGCGCTGTTCTATTACGGTCAAATGGCGGGACATTAAAAAGATGCTTATGAATAATTATCTTATAAAAGGAGCTACGCTCGTCAATGAGCAAGAACAATTCGAGGCAGACGTTCTTATCAAAGGAGGCGTTATTTCAGTGATTGACAGAAGTTGTTCTCTTGAATCACACGACGGTGAGTCGATGATTGATGGCGCAGGGAAGTATTTGTTGCCAGGTGCCATCGACGATCAGGTTCACTTCAGAGAACCTGGACTCACACACAAAGGAGAGATTTATACAGAAGCTCGCGCGGCTGTTGCGGGCGGTGTGACGAGCTATATGGAAATGCCTAACACTTCACCATCTGCAACTACTGTGGATCTCTTAGAAGAGAAATACGCGCGTGCTAGTGAGGTTTCTTTGGCCAACTATTCATTCTTCATGGGTACTACCAATGATAATTTGAATGAGTTGCTCAAGTTAGATCCTACGCAGGTTTGCGGCGTGAAAATATTCATGGGATCGAGTACAGGAAACATGGTGATCGATAATCCAGAATCTTTGGAAAACATTTTTGCACAAGTAAAAATGTTGATCGCCACGCACTGCGAAGATGATCCGATGATCAAGCGCAACATGGCTGAGTATGTGGAAAAATATGGAGAGGATATTCCAGTAGAGGCGCATCCATTGATTCGCAATGCAGAGGCTTGTTATGCGTCATCGACGCTTGCGGTTTCGCTTGCAAAGAAGCACAATTCACGCTTGCATATTCTACATATCAGCACTGCGAAAGAGTTGGAGTTGTTTGATGGAAATAAGCCTTTGAAGGAAAAGAGAATTACCGCAGAAGCATGTGTTCATCACTTGTGGTTTACGGATGCTGATTATAAAACGAAGGGTAATTTTATCAAGTGGAATCCAGCAGTGAAAACAGCCAATGACCGAATGAACATTCGGGAGGCTTTGAACAATGGAAAAATTGATGTGATAGCAACGGATCACGCACCACATACCATAGAAGAAAAATCACAGAAGTACGCGAAAGCACCGTCAGGAGGTCCATTGGTACAGCATAGCATGGTAGCGATGTTGGAGTTGGTACGTGAAGGAGTGCTCACCATTGAACGCATGGTTCAGTTGATGTCGCACAATGTGGCTGAGCTATTTCAGATCGAAAAAAGAGGTTTTATTAGAGAAGGATATTTTGCAGATCTTGTTTTGGTAGATCTCAACAACCCTTGGACAGTGGATAAATCGAACATTGCCTATAAATGCGGATGGTCGCCGTTTGAAGGTCAGACCTTTCATTCCAAGATTGAAAAAACCTTTGTCAATGGTCATATCGTATATGATAATGGTGTTTGGGATGAGTTACAAAAAGGAATGCGCTTAACCTTCGAACGATGAAATATTTTGCAATCATATTTTTAATGATGGCAGTGTATGCGTGCGCTGGGCCTAAGAAAGAGCTATTGCCGCCGCCCACCATTGAACAAGACAAGTTTGCAGATGTCTTAGTGGATGTGCGATTGCTCGAGGGTGCATATACCGTGCGCTACCAACGAGTAGATTCAACAGTAGGTTTACTCGATCATTTTTACGATCAAGTGTTTACTAAACACAAAATCAGAAAAGAAGATTTTGAAATAAGCTATAAAGCTTATTCTATTGACGCTAAAGTGATGCAAGTCATTGAGGATACTGTGTTGGCGAGATTGGAGAGGATAAAAATTGACATTCCTGGAGACTCAGTGAAGGTCTATAAAAATTAATTATGAATTTAGTAACTGGTGCTACTGGCTTATTGGGAATACATGTGATGTACGAGCTGATCGCTCAAGGAGAGCATGTTCGCGGAATGCGCAGGCATCAGAGCAATCTTCAACTTGTAAAACAGCTCTTCGAATTTTATGGTCATCCCGAATATTTTGAAAAAATAGAATGGGTTGAAGCAGATATTCTAGATGTGATTTCATTGCGAGAAGCGATGGAAGGTGTCGATTATGTTTTTCATTCAGCAGCGGTAGTTTCTTACCACAGCCGTGATCGTAAAGAAATGTATCACGTGAATGTGGAAGGCACAGCCAATGTCGTGAATGCCTCGCAGGATGCGAGAGTGAAGCGATTGGTGCATGTGAGCAGTATCGCAGCGTTGAAGCGCACGTTGAATCAAGTGGTCGATGAAACAGGAGAATGGGAAAATTCACCCATCAATACACATTACGGAATTACCAAGCACCTCGCAGAAATGGAGGTTTGGCGTGGGATTCAAGAAGGTATAGATGCTGTCATTATCAATCCAGGTTTGATCATTGGGCCCGGAGATTTTAGCAGAAGTAGTTCGAGTATATTTTCTAAAATTGACGAAGGCTTTGCATACTACCCTCCGGGAGGGACGGCCTTCGTTGGTGTCCAAGATGTAGCGAAACTTATGGTGAAATTGCGCGACGAGGGTCGATCGGGAGAGCGCTATATCGCTGTGAGTCAAAGCTGGACCATGAAGGAGCTTTTTGTGAAGATTAGCAATGCCCTCGGCAGAAAGACGCCTTCAAAAGAGGCGAAGCCTTGGATGTTGCAAGTGGCTCGAATAGCAGAATGGTTTAAAGAAAAGTTGACAGGAAAGAAAGCTCTTGTGACCGTCGAAACCGTAAAAAATGCCTCTTTGATATTCACGTATTCATCGGCAAAAGTCCAGAAAGAATTTGGTTATCAATTTCAACCAATAGATCAGTGCATCACTGATACAGTGCGCTTTTACAAGATGCACAACCGACCCTAAGGTGAGTTACCTTTGTGGCATTGGAACCCCGCGAACACATACAATCAATCTTAAAGGTATTGCCCACGAAACCGGGGGTGTATCAGTATTTTGACCAAGAAGGTCAGATCATTTATGTCGGAAAGGCGAAGAGTTTAAAAAATCGTGTAAGCAGTTATTTTGTAAAAAATCACGATAGTTCCAAAACCACCGCCTTGGTACGCAAGATTGCAGACATCAAGTACATAGTGGTGGAGAGCGAAATGGACGCTTTGTTGCTGGAAATTTCCTTGATCAAAAAGCACAAGCCGCGTTACAATATCATGTGGAAGGACGACAAGTCTTATCCGAGTATTGTCATCAAGCGCGAACCATTTCCTCGCATTTTTGCTACAAGACAGGTCATCAAAGATGGCAGTGAATACCACGGCCCGTATGCCTCAGCGAAGGTCATGCACACCGTGTTAGAACTAGTGCGAAAGCTTTACCCTATAAGAAGCTGCTCGCTTCCTTTGAGCAAACAAAATATTGAAGCGGGGAAGTTTAAAATTTGCCTCGAATATCATTTGGGTAATTGCCTAGGGCCTTGTGAGGGAAAGCAGAGCTTGCAGTCTTACGATCACAATGTCGAGAATATTCGAAAGATCATCAAGGGAAATTTCTCCGAAGCGATTCGTGAATTGAAGATCATGATGAATGATGCTGCAGAACAATATCGTTTTGAGGAGGCTCATATCTTAAAGGAGAAAATTGACACGTTAGAAAACTTCCAAGCGCGCAGTACCATTGTGAATCCTTCGATTCATGATGTAGATGTATTTACCATCGCCAGTGATTCGCAGGCAGCGTATGTCAACTTCATGAAGATAAACAATGGGGTGATTGTACAAGGCTACACCGCTGAGGTGAAGAAGCGCATGGAGGAGACGGATAAAGAAGTATTGGAAGTTGCGATCATTGAAATTCGCGAACGCCTTCAGAGTAGATCGCGTGAGATTTGCGTACCGATTGAAGTCGATATTGAATTACCGAACACAATAGTCACGATACCTCAGAGAGGGGATAAGAAAAAGTTGCTTGACTTATCGCAGCGAAATAGCACACACTACATGCTCGATATGCAGAAGCAGCAGGAGATTGTGGATCCAGAACGCCATACCAATCGCATTTTGGATCGTATGAAGCAGGATCTGCATTTGAAAGATTTGCCCGTGCACATTGAGTGTTTCGATAACTCCAATATTCAGGGTACGAACCCTGTCAGTGCTTGTGTAGTATTTAAAAATGCCAAGCCGAGCAAGGGAGATTATCGCAAGTTTAATGTAAAAACCGTTGAGGGACCGAATGACTTTGACACCATGAAAGAAGCGGTGCATCGTCGATATAGCAGATTGTTGGAGGAAGGAGAACCCTTGCCACAGCTCATTATCATAGATGGTGGAAAGGGGCAATTGGGCGCTGCGTTGGAGAGTTTGGGACTATTGGGATTGCGAGGGAAAATTGCAGTAATCGGCATTGCCAAGCGATTGGAGGAGATTTATTTTCCGGGCGATAGCTTGCCAATTTATCTGGATAAACGATCAGAATCTTTGAAACTGATCCAGCAATTGCGAGACGAGGCCCACCGATTTGGATTGTCTCATCACCGCGACAGACGCAGCAAAGAGGCCCTTCGGTCGGAGTTGACAGAGATTCCGGGGGTGGGCTTTAGAACCACTCAACAGTTGCTCTTCCATTTTAAGACCGTGCGGGCAGTAAAAGATGCCACCATCGGGGAGTTAGAAGAAGTTGTAAATAAGAAAATGGCACGTCTCGTTTTTGATTATTTTTCGAAACAGAAAGAGGGGCAATAGCTTCCTGAAATACATTTGTAGACTATACGTTACAGACACATGAGCGCAAAATCAGCATCGAAACCAAATTACAAAAAACGACTATGGATCATAGGTCTTGCACCATTGATGCTTGTTGTTTTGGTATTATGTACAGCATTTTTAAGTGGTCTGCCCAATGTAGAAGCGTTAGCGAATCCAAAAATCAATTTGGCCACAGAAATTATTTCTTCTGATGGAAAAGTTCTTGGCTCGTACTACAAAGAAAACCGATCGGACGTTCGGTTTGAGAATATTCCAACCCATATGGTAAATGCCCTAATCGCCACAGAGGACGCTCGATTCAGAGAACACAGTGGTATTGATTTTAAAGGTCTTTTTAGAGCTGTAGTAAAGTTGGGTCAAGATGGTGGTGCGAGTACAATCACACAGCAATTAGCAAAACTTCAGTTTACCAAAGAATATGAAAATGTTTCCATCTTCCGTCGTGTATGGCAGAAGATCAGAGAGATGATTATCGCTGCACGTATCGAGCGAACTTATACCAAAGACGAGATCATTGCGCTTTATTTGAATCAGGTGGATTTCTTGTATCAAGCGGTGGGAGTGAAGTCTGCTGCGCGTGTTTATTTCAATACCGTTCCAGATTCGTTGAATATCCAGCAAGCGGCGACGCTTGTAGGGATGCTACAAAATCCCAACAAATGGAATCCCATGAAAAAAGACACCACCCTTTCTCTACGTAGAAGAGAGGTGGTATTGAATCAGATGGTGAAGTATGGATTCTTAGCAGAAGAAGAATATGATAGCCTGCGATTGATGCCCCGCGGTATCGACTTTCAGCGCATCAGTCACGATGAAGGTCCAGCACCGTATTTCCGTGAAGTATTGCGTTCGAAGTTGGATGAAATTCTTACTGAGAAAGATGAGAATGGAGATTTAAAAAGAAAGAAAGCAGATGGTAGTGAATACAATTTGTATAGCGATGGTTTGAAGATCTACACTACAATTGATTCGCGCATGCAGGAACACGCGGAATGGGCCGTGGAAGAGCACTTGGGAAAGGAGTTACAAAAAGCTTTTTTCAAAGATATTTCAAGAAGAAAAAAAGAGAATTATCCATTTTATAATGGCATCGCAGAAAAGGATCGCGAGCGAATTATGAATCAAGCGATCACTGAAAGTGAGCGCCACAAAATTTTAACTGGTGTTTTATGTCCGGAGTGTAAGCGTCCGAAAAAATACATCAGTGCTATCCGCAGAGATGGGAAGTCATATTTCCATTGCGATGAAGATAAAGGTGGCTGCGGACAAGAGTGGGAACAGTTGGATGACAAAGGAGTAGAGAAAGTAATGAATACTCCTGTGAAGATGAAAGTCTATCGCCATGGAAGTTATCTCGACACATTGATGTCGCCAATGGATAGCATTAAGTATCACAAGGCGATTCTTCATGCGAGTTTGATGAGTATTGAACCTAGCACGGGTCATGTGAAAGCGTGGGTGGGAGGAATTGATTTCAAGTATTTCAAATTTGATAACGTGTATCAGTCACGTCGTCAAGTAGGTTCTACTTTCAAGCCTTTGGTTTACGCTACAGCATTGAGAATGGGCAAACATCCAAGTGATGTGGTCAGTGGTGATCGCATTTGCATTGGCAACTGGTGTCCGCAAAACAGTGATGGGAAATATGGTAGTTACACAATGTCTTGCGCCCTTGCAAATTCTGTGAACACCGTGAGTGCCCGATTGATCAATGAATATGGAGTGGATAACGTGGTACACTTGGCAAAGAAGATGGGTATTAAAACAAAGCTTCCGAATGTGCCAGCGCTTTCACTTGGGGTAGCGGAATTACCATTGTTTGAAATGGTAGGAGCAACTGCCACTTTCGCAAATGCTGGAGTTTATATCGAGCCAACATTTATCACCCGAATTGAAGATAAAAATGGTACGGTGATTTACGAAGCAGATCCGGCCATCGATCAGGCGTTGGATCCGAATGTAGCATACCAAATGGTGGGGATGATGAAAGGAGTAGTGGATGGATCATGTGGTAGCGGTACAGGGGTTCGATTGAGAGGCGGGCGTCCGTATGGTGGAATCTCCTATCCAACAGCGGGTAAGACAGGTACGACACAAAATAACACCGATGGTTGGTTTATGGGAATGACTCCTGATTTAGTGACAGGAGTATGGGTTGGAGCGCAGGATCCAACTGTTCGTTTTGCTTCTACAGCATTAGGACAAGGAGCGAATACAGGACTTCCGATCTATGGATATTTCATGAAAAAAGTTTATGCCGATTCACGTTTGAAAATTTCCAAGGGAGATTTTAAAGCACCTGAAGGCTACGAATCATTTAAGCAAAGTTTGAATGTACAAACTGGTGCAAGTATCGATTCATTTGATTGGAATGATGATGGAGAAGCAGCGCCAGTGGTAGGTGAACCAGTAGAATCGGGTGAAGGAATTTCGGTGGAAGGAGAAGACGAAGAGAATCAATAAAAAAACAAGAAATTATGCCGATATATAAAGTAGTCAAAAACGCAGAAGAAGCTTGTCAAGGGATTTCAGATGGAATGACCTTGATGATTGGAGGCTTTGGTCTATGCGGGATTCCAGAGAATTCGATTGCACAGTTGGTGAAGAACGGTGTCAAAAATTTGACATGTATTTCCAACAATGCTGGAGTTGACGATTTCGGATTGGGGTTGTTGCTTCAAAATAGACAGATCAAAAAAATGATCAGTTCATATGTGGGAGAGAACGCCGAGTTCGAGCGACAGATGTTGAGTGGAGAATTAGAAGTAGAATTGGTGCCACAAGGAACACTTGCTACGCGCTGTATGGCTGCGGGCTACGGTATGCCGGTGGTATATACACCAGCAGGAGTAGGAACTGAAGTTGCAGAGGGTAAAGAAGTGCGAAATTTCAACGGAAAAGATTATTTGATGGAATATGCCTTCGATGCGGATTATGCGATTGTAAAGGCTTGGAAGGGCGATACAATGGGTAATTTGGTATTCCGCGCTACGGCGAGAAATTTCAATCCGTTGATGGCGATGGCAGGAAAGATTACGATTGCAGAGGTAGAAGAATTGGTAGAGCCAGGAGAGTTAGATCCGAACATGATTCACACCCCTGGCATTTACGTTCATCGTATTTTCAAGGGAGAGAATTACGAGAAGAGAATTGAGCAGAGAACGGTGAGGCAAGTGACAAGTGACAAATGACAAGTGACAAATAAGTTAGAGAGTTGGGGAGTTCGGTTTCGAATTCCGAATTATGAATTTCGAATATTGAATATTATGGCATTAGATAAAAATGGTATTGCGAAGCGTATTGCGCTGGAGGTACAGGATGGAATGTATGTGAACCTGGGGATTGGTATTCCAACCTTGGTGGCGAATTTTATTCCAGAAGGCATGGATGTGGTATTGCAATCAGAGAATGGTTTGCTTGGTATGGGGCCTTTTCCTGTAGAGGGAGAGGAGGATGCTGATTTGATCAATGCTGGTAAGCAAACGATCACGACCTTGCCGGGTTCTGTGTTTTTTGATAGTGCGATGAGCTTCGGCATGATCCGCGCTCGTAAAGTGGATCTTACCATTTTGGGAGCAATGGAAGTGAGTGAGAATGGCGATATCGCCAACTGGAAGATTCCAGGAAAGATGGTAAAGGGAATGGGCGGTGCTATGGATCTTGTAGCAAGCGCGAAGAACATTATTGTTGCAATGCAACATTGTGATAAAGCAGGCAATTCTAAATTGATGCCAGCATGCGGTCTTCCTCTCACAGGTGTGAGATGTGTAAAGAAAATCGTTACCGATCTAGCGGTACTCGAAGTAAAAGACGGCGCATTTCATCTTCTTGAACGCGCACCGGGCGTGAGCGTTGAGGAAATTATTTCTAAGACTTCAGGGAAGCTTATTGTCAATGGGGAGATTCCGGAGATCAAGGGATAGGGGATATGGAGAAGCGGATATGGAGAAGGGATATGGAGAAGCGGATATGGAGAAGCGGATATGGAGAAGCGGATATGGAGGAGGGATAAGGAGAAACGGATATGGAGGAGGGATATGGAGAATGAAGCGGAGCATTAGGCTTGGAGGGCGTCGATGATTTTGAAGAGTTCGGTGGCTTTTTCTGTGGAGATGGAAACTTGATGATTTTGTTCTAATAATAAATAACCGCCGTCGCCTTTCACGTATTCCTTGATGTATCGAACGTTCACGATATAGCTGCGATGGCAACGGAAGAAGTCTGTGGAATTTTGCAAAATATTTTCATAGAGCTTCAAACTTTTACTCACGGTAATGGAGCGCCCATCGCGCATTGCAACGGTCGTATAAGCACCTTCTGCTTGAAAATACAAGATTTGATTTAGTTCTACAAACTGCACGCTCGTGAGAGAAGGGAGTGCAATTCTTTGAGGGATGTCTCCTTTGAAATTCTGCTGAAGAATTTTATAATGTCCTTGTTTTTTTTCTTTTAAAAAAAGTTGGAATGCCGCTGAAATATCCTCTGGTTCAAAGGGCTTCAATATATAATCTACCGCTGCGAGTTTGATGGCTTGAATAGCGTATTGGTTGTAGGCTGTGACGAAGATGATGGAAAAATTAATTTCGTCTTCATTGAAAAAATCAAGTAGCTCAAGTCCTGTATGCGTTGGCATTTCTATGTCAAGAAACACAATGTCTGGTTTGTGTTTATGAATCGCTTTCACACCTTCGGCAACGTCCGAACAACATCCAACGACCTCAATGTCTGGAATAAATTCACGGATCATTCCTGCTAGAAGATTTCTAGCCATCTCTTCATCATCAATAATTATCGCTCTGTAGCTCATAGGAAAAGGTATTAGCGGTGAAACTTGGTTTGAATGGTGATAGTAACTTTCGTGCCAAGGGGCATTCCGCTTGTATTATACTTATCTAGTGTTTCAACTTTAATGGAGTTTGGTCTCCGATGATTAATTAGCTCAATGCGCTTATCTATCGCACTTATGGAGAATGATTGGTGGTCTTTTCGCTTTTCATTTAGCTTGCGCGAACGTTCTCTTCCCACTCCATTGTCATCAATTATTATTTTCAATAAATCTCCTTCTGACTCAAAGTCTAATGTGAGTTTTCTATCTTCTTTTTTATGATGTAGGCCGTGTTTGATGGCGTTTTCAACGAACGGTTGAACAATCATCGATGGTATTTCGAGCACATCGGCATTGCCCAGATTTTCCTCGTTAATAATGAAATCAAAGTCGGAAACAAATCTCATTTTTTCTAGGTCCAAATAGAGTTGCAACGATTTAATCTCTTCAGAAAGGGACACATATTCTCTTTCCGACATTTCCAAAATCATTCGAGTGAGTTTAGAAAATTTCACCAAATAGCTACCCGCTTTTTGCTTGTCATTATTGAAAATATAGGCGTGAATCGTATTCAGTGCATTGTAGAAAAAATGAGGATTCATCTGCGCTCGAATAGAGGTCAGCATTGATTTGCTGAGACTTTGCTCAAGTAGAATATTGCTTTCTAGGAGCTCGTTTTTTTCTTGAAGTGCATTGTATTTTTTCTGAAGTCGAATGATTTTCCATTGATCCACGAGATAGACAGCGGCTATGGCAATTATTATAACGAGGATGATAAACCACGAACGCAACCAAAAAGGCTGTAGAACTCTAAACTGTATTTTTTCAGGTTGAAGAAGATTTCCAATTTTAAATTCGACGGTATAATTGCCTGGAGCGAGATCGCTCGCCATAATTTGGCGCTTTCCATTTTGAACAAGTCGCCAAGGACCTTCATTTATGCGGTAATATTCATCTGCCAGCACAGATAAATTATAGTGTAACAATGAATATTCTATGATGATACTATTTTGATCATTTTCAAACTCATGAATAACGAGCGGATTGTAGTTCTTGTTATTTACACTTAGTTTGGTAATATCAAAGTAAATTTCTTTAAGATCACTGAGTTTTTCTGTCCAATCACATTTGAGAATTCCATTGGAATGAGCGAGAAATAGATCATTTTCTTTCACACATATATCTTGAACTTCGATAGAATTTAAATCAATTTGAACGGGATATATTACCTTCGTTTTGAAGTTGTAACAGAGTATTTTTTCTTGACTCAAAACAAATAAATATTCACCATGAACTTTGCATTGTGTAATGCTCGAGCTTGTTTGAATGGGTAGCAGCGAGAACTCGTTTTTATGATCTAAAGTCCAAATAGTCCCATCATTTTTTAGAATGATAAGCTCATTTTCATAGACATGAATTTGCCTTGCATGAATCGCGTTTCCGTTGTGTAAAATGTTTTTTTCTTCACTCGGTGAATAGCTAAACAAGCCTTTATTGGTAAGAAGGTAGATCCTGTTTTTGGAGGCGATGTATTCAATGTCCTTTCCTCGTTGACTTTTATTGAGTGGAATAACTTTTAATCCATTTTGTAATTTTTGAAGACCTGCTTGATTGTCCCAAGGGGATTTTATATGATCCTTATTTTCTTTGAGAATCAGCGCGGAAATTCCACTTGCGGAGAATGCTAAGTATTTCTCATCCACGTCGCACATGGCCTTTACCGACAGCTCTAGTGTTTTTTTAACTTTGAACGCAGGGTCAAGTATGTAGAAGTAATCGGATGACGCATAAGAATAGCCAGACTCTTCATCTTTGAAAAACATATATACTTCCCGATCTTGGCCAAGCTTTTTTCGTTTTTTCAGAATGCCAGTTTTCGTGTTTAACTCAACAATCTCATTCGAAGAATTTGTTGCGAAGATGTTGTCGCCAATCAGCTTTGTTTTAGTATAACTTTCATTCGACCGAATGATCGCTCGGTTGTTAAAATTGGTAACCAATTTTATTCCTCTATTTCCGGAGCCAAACCAATAATTTTTCTCGCGATCTTGAATAACGCAAGTTATATTTTCATTTTGGAAAAATGGAGTGTAGCTGTAGTCTTCATTGAGACGGTATGTCCCCGCAGAAGTATTGATCCAGATATGGTTATCTGTCAAGGTGAGGTTTTGCGCGATCATTTGAGGTGCAACAGTAGTCGTCGCAAGCGTTTGCCCTTGCAGATTTAAGATCAATGCGCGCGCATCTGTTTTTAGTCGCGGAAATAGAAAGATTTTGGAGTCGATTATTTCACTGAAATAGACCACACCTTCTTCACTACCTGTTATTCTGTTGCCAGTAATACTAAGTGTCGAATCAATAGTAAACAGTGCTTGATTGAGATAGAAGTATATCGTTTCATCTTTTTTATTGAGGTAAAAGATGTTGGGTTGATCGAGTTCGAAAGATTTTAAGAACTGTAGGGATTTTAATTCATAGACGTCTATGCCCTTGGTCGTAGTGATAAATAGATGGTTTTTAGTGACCGTATAAGGCGTATATCCTTTTTCATTGTCGTAGTCGAATTGGATGAGGGAATCCTTATCGATGTAGAACAACTGGCCATCGAAATTTTGATACCATATTCTATTAAGACCATCTTGTTTGATTTCGCTCCCGCTTAACAGGGATTGGCGCGAAGATTTGAAGCTTGTAAATGTTGCCCCGTCATATCGAGCTAGGCCGTCATTGGTCGTCACCCAAATGTATCCGCTTTTATCCTGGAATATGTCGTAAACACTGTTATTTGGAAGCCCTTGATTGGCATCAATGGAAGTGAAATGAGGGTCCTGTCCCATCGCGCCAAACGATAGTAGAATCAGGAGTAGGAATATGGTGCAGCCACTCACGGTTCTCATTTCAGTGTAAAAATGGGCGTTTTTTGGGGGTAAATATTATACAAATTGGCGAACGCTGGTCTTTATTGCACGAAAGGGCTTTCTCAGTTAACGTGTGATTTGCAGGGGAAAGCAGATTATATTTGCGGCGCATTCCCAAAACAAACGTATGAAATACAAACGCATTCTTCTCAAGCTCAGCGGTGAAGCGCTTATGGGCGACAAACAATTCGGAATTGACAACAATCGCCTCTTGGCTTATGCTGAAGAGATCAAGAAGGTTTGGGAAGCAGGGGTACAAGTTGCAATTGTAATTGGCGGCGGCAATATTTTCCGCGGTGTTCAAGCAGAGCAGGGAGGAATGGAGCGCACACAGGGCGACTATATGGGGATGCTTGCAACGATGATCAATTCAATGGCTCTTCAATCTGCCTTAGAAACCATCGGTGTACACACCCGTTTGCAATCGGCGATTGAAATGAAAACCATTGCTGAGCCATTCATCAAGCGTCGCGCGGTGCGTCACCTTGAGAAAGGCAGAGTGGTGATCTTCGGTGCTGGTACTGGAAATCCTTTTTTCACTACAGATACAGCAGCGTCATTGAGAGCCATTGAGGTAGAGGCGGATGTGATTTTGAAGGGTACGCGTGTAGATGGTATCTACACGGCAGATCCAGAGAAAGATCCAACGGCTACGAAATATGAGCGTGTGAGCTTTGAAGAAGTATTCCAAAAGAATTTGAATGTGATGGATATGACAGCGTTCACATTATGCAATGAGAACAAGCTTCCAATCATCGTGTTTGATATGAATAAAGGTGGAAATCTGATGCGCCTCGTAGAAGGCGAAAAGGTGGGAACACTCGTGGATTTTTGAACCTAAATTTTACTTTATACCTTCGAAACCGAAATTATAAATTGAACCTATGTCAGAAGAAGTGAAGATGGCCCTGGATGAGGCCACAGCTGCAATGAATAAAGCAATGGATCACCTCGATTTTGAATTGAGTAAGATCAGAGCTGGTAAGGCTAGTCCTGCTATGTTAGATGGTGTGAAAGTAGATTACTACGGCACACCCACTCCTTTGAAAAACGTAGCCAACGTTAACACTCCAGATGCTCGTACCATTACAGTACAAGCATGGGAGAAGAAAATGCTTGAGCCGATTTGTAAGGCTATTCTAGAAGCAAACCTTGGTCTCAACCCACAAAACAATGGTGAGATCGTATTGATCAACGTTCCGATGCTCACAGAAGAGCGTCGTAAGGATCTTTCTAAGCGCGCTCATGCGGAAGGTGAAAATGCCAAGGTGAGCATTCGTACCATTCGTAAAGATGCGTTGGACTTTATCAAGCAAGCCCAGAAAGATGGTCTTCCAGAAGACGAAGCGAAAATGGGTGAAGCTAAAGTTCAAGAAGTAGTAGATCGTTATAACAAGAAAGTGGAAGAAGTCCTTGCTGCAAAAGACAAGGATATCATGACCATTTAATTTTTCAATTCAATGTCTGAAAAAAGAGTGAGGGTGCGTTTTGCACCTAGTCCTACGGGCCCTTTACACATGGGAGGTGTTCGTACTGCGTTATACAATTATTTGTTTGCAAAGAAACACGGCGGTGATTTCTTGATTCGTATTGAAGATACGGACCAAGGTCGTTTTGTACCCGGAGCAGAGGACTATATTCTCGAAGCACTGAAGTGGTGCGGCATTGAACCAAATGAAGGTGTAGGGTACGGTGGACCACACGCTCCATATCGCCAAAGCGAGCGCAAGCCGATGTACCGCGCTTATGCGGAAGAGTTGGTTTCGAAGGGATGGGCATACTACGCATTCGATACTCCGGAAGAATTAGATAATATTCGTAAACAGGCTGAGTTGGCTAAAATGCCCAACTGGCAATACAATAGCATCTCACGCAACACAATGAAAAATTCATTGACGTTGCCTGCTGATGACGTTCAAGCGCGCATTGCCAACGGCGATGCGTATGTGGTTCGTTTCAAAATGCCACGTAATGAAGAGGTTCGTTTTCACGACATCATTCGCGGCTGGGTAGTGTTTAATACCAACGAACTCGACGACAAAGTTTTGTTCAAGAGCGATGGAATGCCAACGTATCACTTGGCAAACATTGTAGATGATCATACCATGGAAATTACGCACGTGATTAGAGGTGAAGAGTGGTTGCCTTCGGCACCGCTACACGTTATGATGTATCGTGCGTTTGAATGGGAAGCTCCAGAGTTCGCTCACTTGCCATTGATTCTGAAACCAGATGGAAATGGAAAATTGAGCAAGCGTGATGGAGACAGATTAGGATTCCCAGTATTCCCACTGAATTGGAAAGATCCACATACTGGTGAGCAATCGAGCGGTTATAGAGAGCGCGGATATTTCCCTAAAGCATTTGTGAATATGCTTTTGCTTCTTGGATGGGCTCCTAGCAACAACCAAGAAATTTTTACCATGCAAGAAATGATCGATACGTTTACAATAGAACGTATTGGTAAGAGTGGATCGAAGTTCGATCCTGAAAAAACGAAGTGGTTCAACCAACAATATTTACGTGCTACTCCAAACTTGGAGTTGGCTGAAATGATTCAACCTCTTTTGAAAGAAAAGGGAATTGAAGTAAGTAATGAATATGCTGCGGGTGTATGTGAATTGATGAAAGAGCGCGCAGTATTTATTCAAGATTTATTGGAAGGACCATATTTATTCAGTGCTCCAAGCACATACGATGCAGACGCAGTTGCGAAGAAATGGAAAAAGGGAGAGAGCGGTGCATTGATGAATGAATGGTCGAATGTATTGGATGGAATTTCAGAATTTACATCAGCAAATATTGAGGCGTCTTTTAAAGAATTCATTACAGCAAAAGGATTGGGAATGGGAGCAGTGATGCCATTGTTCCGAATTTGCTTGACTGGTGTTCTTACGGGACCGGCAAGTTCAGAGGTTGCTGCATTGATTGGTAAAGAAGAAACCAAGAAGCGAATTGCTACTTGTATTTCCGTGAACGACTAATCAAAACCGAATGATCATTCGCCTTCATAATATTCAGGTATATGCTCATCATGGATGTTGGGCAGAAGAGACAGTGATTGGTGGTGAATATTCAGTAGACATCACCATTCACTTTGATTTTTTGGCCGCGGCATTAGCGGATGATTTATCACAAACTGTAGATTACGTTTTTGTAAAAGAAATAGTCTATGAAGAGATGCGCACGCCATATAAATTGATCGAAGCAGTCGCATATAAGATCAAGCATCGTCTTCAGCAAGAGTTCCCAAAAGCCACCCAGCACATCGTCCGCATCACCAAGCACAACGCCCCCATGGGAGGCCAAGTCGACGCGGTGAGTGTGGAATGTTAATCGGGATTGGGGTTTGGGGTTAGGAGATTGGGGTTTGGAGCTGGGTTTGTCATTTGTAATTTGTCTCTTGTCATTGATTTATGCAATATTTCTTGAGTAGTTGCGTTGCAGGGGAAACCTAGCTAAGATGAAACATCTAATTGTATCCCTCATTATTGTGTTGTTTGCGGTGGCTTCGATGCCAGCGAATGCTCAAACCCGTAAGGGAAGAATGACACAGACCGAACGTAGTCACATGAATAAGAAGTCGCAGCGATGGGCTAAAAAGCGCATGCGTGCAGCGAAGGGCGATCTTACCAATATAAAATGTACTGCTCGTCAATCGAGAAGATACGCGCGCAAGAGCGGGTAATTTCTGGCTGGTGGCTGATGGTTTGCGGCTTTTAGCTTATCTCTTTTTCCAAGAAAAGGATTTTGACCAATCGTAAAATGCTGTGATTTCCGTGTCATGGGATTCAAGCCATTTTGCGGCATCCTTGTCTTCTGTACTTGCAAAAGCGATGTAAGCGAAAGTTTCAGTGTGATTTTTATTTTTCATTTCAATGAAATATGGCGCATAATATTCCCAAAAGAAACCATGGTTTTTTGCTTGAACCTCTTTCATTGAATCACACATCGTATTTATTTTTCTAAGAAATTTTTCTACTTCTGTCTGCTTTTTTAGTTTCTTATCATAGTCTAGTGCAGCTTCAGTCATCAGAATAAGTTCGGTGGTTGCGAAGCTATCCTCGGTTGGAGCGCCTGTTGCAGTAGTATCTGAGAACAAAGACTCGCTAATATTAATCGTCACAGATTTTTTACCAGTTTGCTCAACGTTGAACTTCATAGTCTCCAAGAGGAATTTAATATTCTCTTGAGAACGTGTTGATTGAGGCTCCACTACAAGGAATCGGCTGAATGCTAGGATCGCGTGCATGTCTTTTTCTTTCATTGCAGAAAGTCGAGCAATGGCATTGTGAGAACTTCCATGCCCGGGATTGCATAGCACTGCGTTTTGAAAATTGGCCATGGCGTCATCATATTTTTTGACACTCACCAGCGTCACCCCTTTATTAAAATAGAGTTGGTAAAATTCTGGGAAGTGCACAAGACCTTTATCGTAGACTGCAATACTCTGATCTGTTTTTTTCAAGGCGTCGAGAGCATTTCCATACGTTACATAAACTGATTTAATGATAGGGTCGGTTGGATTTATAGAAATCGCTTTTTCGCAGATTCGAATAGCCTCATCATGCTTTTGAAGCGATAATAGACTGAATGCTTTTTCACCAAGCGCATATAAATTGTCTTTGTCTAGTTCCAACGCTTGGTCATAACGAGCGATAGCGCCTTCATAGTCGCCTTTATCATGATAGATGATTCCTTCATCACAAAGTTTATCAGCAGCTTCTTTATTTTGACCAAATGAGAATAGAGATACAAGGGCGAGCGAGAAGATAGAAATTGCTTTTTTCATTTTAAATCAGAATATTTATTTAATGCAATATAATAAAGATTGAGGAGAAGCGGATATGGAGAAGCGGAGAATGGAGAAGCGGATATGGAGAAGCGGATATGGAGAAGTGGATATGGAGAAGTGGA